>Ga0172381_10002546_pt1 | contig 20065 bp, 20 predicted proteins | sample Leawel6488metaG_FD_119754 | JGI IMG/M metagenome (GOLD analysis project Ga0172381, IMG submission 119754) | Leachate microbial communities from a municipal landfill in Southern Ontario, Canada - Leachate well 64-88 metaG | ecosystem: Engineered > Solid waste > Landfill > Unclassified | place...
AAATTCAGGACTCCGTTTGAAGTCATGAAACGAAATTACCAATTCAAATCCGAAGTTCGTGTTATGCTAAACGCAATTGAAAACAAAAACAGCCCGGTGGCTGAATTGAGGGGTTAACGTGCTGCCACCCTAACAAATATATTATACTACAATATAATATTTTGTCAAGAGTATTGACGATATTACATCAGCTTCTGGCGGCGAAGTTCGAGCCTCTCTTTTAAGTCCTCCAAAGCATGCAGGGAGATTTCCTCGACCGAGTGTTTTTGGTCGTAATATGCAAACGGATCATCCAGGTCGCGGATTAAAAAAAGCATGTAGATGAATATGAAACTAACCAAAAGCGTAAAGAACAACGCCTCAACAAAGGATTCCATGGCCAAAAAGACCATGGCCATAATGACCGCCGAGCTGATAATCTCGGCGATGGCATAGGCCGCCTCGGAAAAACGCACCTCGCGAATATTATGGATCCGCATCACATCGCGGCGGATCTCGGATTGCTCGTGCTTTAGGCGATTCATAAAAGACGTCTGGGTATTATCCTCAAGCGATAAAAAAATATTGGTAAAGCTATTGATCTTTTGCAAAACATCCCTTGTTTTTACCCGGCTATATAGCCAGTCAAGCACGGTTTCCGTAAATTCCAAGCAATAGTTAAAACCCGCCTGGGCCGCGGTGCTTCCGGAACGCTTAAAAGCATAAACGCACTCGTCGGAGATCGCCTCGATATTGGCCGCCAATTCTCCCGGGATCTTTTCGCCCGACTTAAAATCGGACAAAACGCCCGAGATGTTAAACCCAATCAAAAAAATATTGGCCGAAATCAGAGCAGTGAATATCCCGTTTAAACTCAAAAACTCCCAGCCATTCTGGTTAACAATTATTTTGACGATCCCGATCAACACCAATAACGGGATAACCCGAACCGCCATTCTCCATTTTGATTGCAACGTGGGAAAAGTATACATAATTCAACAACTATCGCTTGAAATCAAAAAACACGACCCCTCGTGCTTCAATCCAAAGACTTTCGCGCCTAATATCATTATTTTACAACTAATTGCAAAAAAGTCAAAAAAAGACCGGGTAAAAGCCCGGATATTAACTGCTCTTATTAACACTGCTTCTAATCACTCGGTTTTTCATATAGCTACTCCGACTCTCATCATTTGACCAATAGCCCAACTCGTTGATCCGGGTTTGATTTGCAATATTAAAACCAAGTTGGCCGGCATAGCTAAACACCAAGTCATTCATCTTGCCGTCGCCATCCAAATCCGCCGCAACCGGTATAACCTGATTGCTAACAAACCTTGTCTGCTCATTCATTTCCGTCGCGACAATCAGCAAACCACCTGTGATCGCGCAACCGATTACAAATATCAAGACGCAAGTAACCGCCGTGCAAATATATAGCGCTTTATCGCTCGCCATTTATTTTCACCCGGATAATCCATATCACCAATTTCACTGATTGTCAATATATTTGGCCTTGTTGATGAGGTGGTCGCCATAGTTGCGGGAGAAGATCGTGGTCCCGTCCTTGGCGCTCAAATAGTACCAGAATTCCGATTCCACCGGGTAAATCGCCGCTTCAATCGACTCCAACCCCGGATTGCAAATCGGCCCCGCGGGCAAACCCGCGTAACGGTAAGTGTTATATTTTGAATCCGATTCCTTGTTGATAACCCCGGACGCCGCGCCGGTAACCTTGTAATAAAGCAAAGTGCTATCCACCTGCAATGGCATTCCGGCAACCAGGCGCTTCCAAAGGATTCCGGCAACCAGCTTTTTGTCATCCAAGGTTTTTACTTCCATCTCCAAAAGCGAGGCCATCGTCACAACCTCAAAAACCGTCCTCTTGGATGCCGAAATATCGGCCCGCATCGCCACAGTCAGATTTCGGTCAAAATTATCCAGGGCCAGCTTTGTAATATCAACCGCCCCGGCGTCATCGGGCAATTGATAGGTATCGGGCGCCAAAAAGCCTTCCAGACCGGCCGCCGCCGGCAAGGACGCCAGAAAATCATATTCGCCTTTTTGCGCCGCCGCCCCATCCGGACCGGCCGCGGCCTCAAAATCCGATGCCGCAACCACTTTGGCGGTTGCCAGCGACGCGGCAATATCCTCAATGTTCCATCCGGGAATTATAGTAATATTGGCCGCCACGGTTTTGCCCGAAACCAGCCGCTCAACGATCCGATCCAGGTCAAGACCGTTTAAATCATACTCGCCCGCCTTCAATTGCCGCAAATCACCCCGGGGAAAAACCTTGGCCAAAAAGACGGCCTTGCTGGCAATATACCCTTCAGCTTTCAAATCATTGGCAATTTGCAGGGCGTTCTGGCCGCGCAGGATCGTAATGGTGTCGCCCGGATTCCGATAGGCCACATCAAATTCAAAAAACAAAACCAAAGCCGCCAGCACGACCAAAACAAAACCGGTCGATATCAAAATTTTTTTAAAACTCATATTTCTCAAATAGCGCTAGTATTTTTCAAAATGGATTTTAGCCGCGTCAAAATCGCTATCGCCATGGTCGGCCAGCTCCTTTAATGGATAACCGACCGGAATAATATTAATGAAAACGTGGCCCGCCGGCAACTCCAAGATCCGGCGCACCGCTTCTTTTTGGGTGCCGTCCTCAATATTTTTCCAAACCGTACCCAATCCAAGCGCCGCCGCTTGGATCATGATAAAACCGCTGGCCAGCGCCAGGTCTCGCTCGCAAAGCAGGCCCGTTTTGGGGTCGGCCGCCATCAATATCAATACCGGCGCGGTCTTGATAAAATCCTGGCCCAAAACCGCGGCCAGTTCTTTTTTTATGGCTTGACTTCGAGTTATGACAAATTCCACTTCCCGCCGGTCCATCGCGGTGGGCGCAAACTGCGCCGCCTTGACCAGCGATTCGATTGCTTCCTCCAAAACCGGCTCCTCGGAATATTCGCGGATACTGCGGCGCCAAACAATAGGTTCAATTACCATAATATTTTTTAGCTCCAAATCCCAAGCATCAAATCTCAAACAAATAATAAATGTCAAAATTATAAATTATAAAAACGCGTTTCGTTTAAATATTACAATTTGAACATTATTTGGAACTTGGTGCTTGGTGCTTGATTAATAATTGTGATTTCCGACGATATCCCAGGCAGTGATCATTCCCAAGAGTTCGTCGTCTTTGCGGCCGCCCTCGGTAATGAATACCGCCGCCAAGCGTTTGCGATCCACCCGACCGCGCTCGAACAGGTCGCGCACATTATCCAGGGTAGCATTCCGGGAGACAAACTCGAAATATTCGCTGACATGCTGGTTAAAAGGCAGATACTCGACAAATTCCGCAATCAAAGTTTGGCGGTCCACGGTGCAAATTTCATTTCGCGCCAAATACAGGAGCACGGTATTTTCGCTAAAAATACCGGCTATGCGACAAGCATCGTCTAATACCGGGATATAAGGTAAACCCCCGGTCGGCCATCACTCGCATCACGTCGCGGGCAACCGCCGCCAAAGTCGTGGAATAGATCTTTTGGGGTTTGATCGCCACCGACAGCGCCGGAGGCGGGTTCATGAGTTGTTCTTTTAAGCTCCGGTATTTATCCACCGCGACCGGGTGCGGCTCGGCAATAACCTCGATTTGCGATCCGAAGGGATTATGGACAATGGCATTGCGCAACCGCGCATACAGCTTCAAATCTTCCTTATAGCTGCGGACAAACTTGTTGGTTTCGCCCAGACGGTCAACCACAAACATGTGCGACACAGTCGCATCCAACCCGGAAATTTTGAGCAAATAAGCGTCGACTTCGTTAAAAGTTGAAATTAAATTCTCGGCCAGACTCGCCGGTTTTTTGTTTTTCATAACCCTTATCCGTATTTACCTTGCCTTATAAAATTTATATACAGCAAACTACAAATAATAGTACCGTGACCGAAGCAGTCACAATATATGATAATTTGAACCGCCGCCTCACGTTCTCCATCTTGTAAGCCATTTCCATGTCGCGCCGCACTTTCTCGTCGTCAAAAAAATATCTATCGGAATTCCAACGATGTCCATAAATAAAGTAAATCGGTAAAAAACCGCGGACTATCGCCGGATATAGACGCACAAAAATCAGGGGAATAAATGAAATTATAAGCAAATCGAGCTGATGGTCAAACAATACATCGGAAAGCGACCATTCGTAATTAGAAACGGTGTTCATAAGTATCGGAAGTTTGGAATATATATCGATCCCATAGATGTCGCCGGCAACGGTTATCGCGGAGAATAGCCCAAAAACCAACAAGCTAGCCCCCGTCCAAAAATCGGCAAATTGCATTACCTTGTTTTGGTCTCTGGGATCCCAAAACCGATATTTAATTTTGCTTTGTTCCGTTTTCATTGTTTAATTTACCCTTTTAGCTTTCTCGATATACTGGCAATATTCGCACTCGCCGCCAGCTTCAGGCGGCGCAACGGATTCCAAACAATCCTTCATTTTAACCAAAGTACCCTCAACCCAAGAATCGTCGCCCTTGTGCGGAACAATGGTCACGTCAAATTCCAGCTTGGCGTCAAACGCCTCGCGGTCTTTGGTGGCATTGGCAAAAACAAAATAGGCCATATCGTTCACGCGAAAATTACGGGCACGAAACAGCCATTGGTAAAACTCGGCCTGGATCTTATACCAAACTTTATATTGGTCGTCCAAAGTAATCTCCTTGACCGTACTAGTCGCTTTGTAATCAACAATATGATATTCGCCCGCCGGATTTATCCACAAATCATCGATTGCCCCAAACATCTCAAAATTGGTGGCCTTATGTACCACGCGGATGCCTTTAAAATTTTCGCGCCAGATTTCCAAATCCGCGTGTTGCGCCGGCACGGCTTCAATCCCATAGGCCTCCATGAGAGGATGGGACACGCCCTGCGCCCGGCGGATATCGAATTCCTTCTTGAGTAAATGGTCCACGGCGTTATTCAAGGAAAATCCCGGCCCCGACGGGATCTTGATCCCCAACCGCTGTTCCAGATAAAAACACCGCGGACACTTTAAGAACATATCCACCTTGCTGCGGCTCAAAGCAAATGGCGCCTTCTCGGCGGGATTGTAAAGTCGTTTCTTATAACCCGAAAAACCGCCATCCCCGGGTTTGGGCGTCGCGGCCGCGTTTTTCTTTACGATCACCGGCACCTTCACGGTCCGGCTAAAATCCAGCTGGCCCTGGTTTATATCCATTGCGGCAAGATTTACTATATTTTGATTATTATACATTATGATAAAAATTTAAGCGATTGGCGCAATGACGCAATTGTATAAAAAGGTCCACCAGAATCTGATGCGAACTGTTCGCAAAAAATTAAGGTGGACATGTTCTGTCAGGGAGTCTGCTTAGCTGGGCAGAACGTCCTCAGGAAGAACCTTGCTCGGAAATTCCACGTCGTTGGCTACGCCGCCAATCTGGGCGACTCGGCCAACAACTCTCACGGAGCGCTCGGGATCAAAACTCATCGCATCCTCGAGTCTCATCGTCTGAGTGCTACTGTCTTTACCGTCACCACTAGCGGTTCCAAAGACAATAGTCTGCGTCACAACCGGCTCGGTCGGCTTGGCTCCAGCCACCTGAGTATCAATAGTGGGATTATTGAATCCCGAATAATCGAACTCAGAATACCCGGATTTGGAAGTTGACAAGTTTTTGTAGTCAAATCCATAGCCGGTGTCCCGAATCAGGAACAGAGTGCTCTGGTTTACGAGATCCTTCTCATAGAACCAGGTCGGTGTCTGATTCCTTAGGGTAGCGTTCATTATTGCCGTTACATTCTTTGGGGCGATGATAGTGCCCGAAACGGAGTCGCTATCATCGGTCCCATTGCTCCACAGTTTAACTACGTTGGAGACATCCGGCATTACAACCGGCTCGGCTGCAGATGCGATTCCAACGCTATTCACACTTTCGTCACCGAAGGGCATCGTAGCTGCTAAAAGCAGCAGAACGATACTCATAAAACCTGCCTGTCTCTTCATTTCGCTCATCTCGCTCATATCAGCTCAACGATCAATATAAAGTTGTCGAAGAGCTGGTTTGCGGCACACCTCACCGAGGATGCTGCCGGGACAACCATACTTTTTGTTGTCCTTCCAAATTATACCATATTTTGACGAACTTGTCAATGGAGAATACTTCCAAAAACATCGGGGAGAAAGTATAATAGAATAATTTGCGCATACTTATGAAAATAAACATCCCGCCCCATCACCTAATACTTGCCGCCATCATCCTGATCGCCGCGGTTTTAAGGGTATATAAGCTTGATACCATCCCCCCGGGGTTGTGGCCCGACGAGGCGTTAAACGGCACCCAGGCGCTGGGCGAACCGCTAAAGCTGTACTACCCGGAGAACAACGGCCGCGAAGGCTTAATAATGGCCCTTGACGCGTTTTCATTTAAAATATTGGGGGTCTCGATGTTTGCCTTCCGGTTGGTACCCGCAATTATCGGGATATTTACGGTGCTGGGCGTGTATTTGCTTGCGGTAGAAATTTTCCGGAAGAAAAACATTGGATTGATGGCGGCTTTTTTTACCGCCACCTCGTTTTGGCATATCAATTTTTCGCGCATCAACTTTCGCGCGATAATGCTGCCGCTGATCCTGTGCTACAGCTTTTATTTCCTGTTTTTAGGCTGGCGCAACAAAAAGATCTGGCCGTTTATCGCCTCGGGAGTCGTTTTCGGGATTGGCTTTTATACCTATACGTCATTCCGCCTGGCGCCGCTCATCCTTTTTGCTTGGCTTTTCATTGCCTGGCTGGCCAGCCGCAAAGCCAAGGCCCAAAAAGGGTTTGCCATATCGGGCGCCGCGATGCTTTTGGCGACTTTTTTTACCGCGCTGCCAATCGGATTATATTTTTTGTTGGGCCACATGAGCGAGTTTATGACGCGCATGGGCGGTATTTCGGTATTCGCCCAGCCGGACCCGACCTTCTCGTTCATCGAAAGCCTCCTGCGGCATCTGGCGATGTTTAATTTTTACGGCGACCCAAACATGCGCCACAATTACTCGGGCGACCCGCAACTGTTTTTTCCGGTAGGAATCCTTTTTTTGATCGGTTTCTGGCAGACGCTTAAAAACATTACTAATAATATCCTGCAAAGAGGCTGGGAAAAGCTTTTACCGGGCGCGACCCTTTTGATTTGGTTTTTTGTGATGATCCTGCCCGGAGCGCTTACCTACGAGGGCCTGCCGCATGCCCTGCGCGTAATCGGCGTTATCCCGGTATGCTATATCTTTGCGGCTTACGGCGGCGACTTAGCTTACACCTATCTAAAGTTACGATGGAATAAAGGACTTCTTACCTTCCTGGCGGTGATATTCCTGGCGGTTAGCGGTATTTTCCCGGTTTACCGCTATTTCTTCCAATGGGCCCCAAATCCCGAGACTCGGAACGCATTTTCCGGCAATCTGGTGGCAATGGGCGAATTCCTGAAAAATACTCCCGAAAATTACCAAAAATATGTCGTGGTCTATGGCGGCGACTTGCCAGTACAAACCGTGAAGCTCATTGCCCGGCAAAACCCGGCCAACCAGGCGATAAAGTATATTTACCCAGCTGACATTCCTTCCATTAAAAACAACGGTCCCACGCTGGTATTGTTTATGGCCAACCCCCAAAACGATCTTGATACGCTAAAAATAAACAATCCGGACGGGATACTGTCGTCGGATAGCGAAAGCGGCGCTTGGGTCTATTATATAAATCAAAATAATGACAAATAAACTTACCGACTTGATTGCCGCCGGCCTTTTGGCGGCAATGGGTGTATTGGCATTTGCCAGCCTCGCCAACGACACCCTTACATTCGATGAAGTGGCCCACATTGGCGCCGGGTACACTTATTGGAACAACCAGGACTACCGCATGAATCCGGAACATCCGCCCCTGGTCAAAGACCTGGCTGGATTGCCGCTGATGTTTCTGCACCTTAACTTCCCCGCCGCCGAATATTGGGAAAACGCAGCACCCTACCCCTGGTGGACGCAGTTTGATTTTGGCGACCAGCTTTTGTATCATGCCGGTAACGACCCCGACAAAATAATGTTGTTCGCGCGGATCGGGCCAATAATGTTACTGCTTTTAATGGGCGGATTTTTGTTTTTTTGGGCCAGGAAACTTGTGGGAAACGGCTGGGCACTGTTTTTATTGGCTATATTCGCCTTTTGTCCGAATTTTTTGGCCAACGGCCGCCTGGTGACTACCGATGTAGGAGCAAGTTTCGGGGCGCTTTTTGCGACCTATTTTTGGCTTAATTTCATAAAGAATCCCAACTGGAAAAATACGGTTGGCGCGGGAATCGCTTTTGGTGTCGCAATGCTCATCAAATTCTCGCTGATCCTTTTGGTGCCGTTTTTTAGCGTCATTACCATTGTTTGGGCGCTGTGGCAAAATGGCGCCAAAGCCAGAATCGTTTGGACATATTGCTGGCGTTCCGTTGCGGCCGCGCTGATCGGGGTAATTTTTATTATCGGGCCGGTTTACGCCTGGCATATTGCCAAATATCCCTATGAGAAACAACTATCCGACACTAAAAACGTTTTAGCAACCACCAGTCTCCCGCAATGGATGCAAAACATCAATATCGGCATGGCCCAACAGCCTCTCCTGCGGCCGTGGGCGCAATATCTGCTGGGGCTGGGAATGGCAACCAACCGCACTGGTACGGGCAACACCACTTATTTTGAAGGCTCGGTTTCGACCGCCGGACGGCGCGATTATTTCCCGACGCTTTATTTGGTAAAGATTCCCCTGGCATTCCACATCATGACGCTCATCGTGCTTGCGGGCGCAGTAATTTTGCTGGCCAGGAAGAAATTCAGGCGATCTTTTGCGGCAAACTTAAAGGAATCGATCCTGAATAATTACGATATTTTTACGATGGTCGTTTTTTTGGCAATCTACTGGGCTGCCAGCCTCATCGGCAGCCTGAATATCGGTTTACGCCATATTTTGCCCACTTTCGCGTTTACCTACCTGCTGGTTGTGATCGGCCTCAAGAACTTGGCGAACCGCATCAATAATTCGCGCACCCAAAAAACCTTTAAATTGACTTTGGGAATCTTACTGGGATGGTTCATCTTATCGGCGCTGGCAATCTTCCCCTATTACCTGGCCTATTACAACGAACTGGCCGGCGGCCCGGATAACGGCTACAAGATCGCGGTTGACTCCAACCTCGACTGGGGACAGGATTTAAAAAGACTTAACAAGTGGATACTTGATATTAACGATTGCTATGCCACCTTTGACCAAACAACGTCTAAAGATTACGACTACATTGGAGGCGATTGCTTTACGTTGGCATGGGTTTCGGCACCAATCAGAACTATCTATGTCGATTACTTTGGCGGAGGCGACCCGGAATACTATTTGGGTAATAAATACATCAAATGGACGAGCGATATGGACCCCTCCCAAATTCCGCCCGGCAGCTTGCTGGCAGTCTCGGCCAACCAGATGATGGGCCAGCGCGCACAGGCCGCGCCGGGCTACAACCAACCGACTAACAAATACGACTGGCTTGACCAATATGAACCGCCATATATTAAGATCGGTTATTCCATATTTATTTACCAAATCGATTGATCGTAGTAAAAATAAAAAATCGCCTTCCCGGGCGGTTTTTTAATACTCTTTTTTAGGCTTGGCCGTTTATTGGGCGGGTTGCGGCGCAGTAATTTCTTCGACCGCACCTTGGGACACCCCGGTTGGGGCGGTGTTTTCCGCTGCCGGCACATTTTCCCCGTCCGAAGTTTTTACTTCGGAGGCATCTTTTTCTTTCAGATAGACCCGGGTGAAACGGATATCGACATATTCAAGGTTTGCGCGTTTGGCGACAAACGACCCGTCGGCCAACACGGCGTCCAATTTAACCAATTGCTCATTAATATCCCGCAACGGGTTGAAATAAATATACCATCCCTCCGAAGTCTGGAGGTTTATCCGTTCGAGGGTTTCGATCCGGGCATCGGCAACCGTGACCTTTCCCTCGCCGTCGATCGCGCCTTTCATCCGTAGGATTCCGTCCAGCAGTTCCTTGGAAATCGCGGGTCCGCCCACCAAAATTTCCGAAGCCCGGCTGTCCGCGATCTGGATTACCTCGACCGGATCGGCCGCTTCCTCAAAAGCAATCCCCTGGATATCGACGGAGTAGCGCTTGCCGCGGGCATCAACATATACCGCAACACCGCGCCGTTCCTCGACGGAAGCATAGATCTTGGACGGGAATTGCCGCACAATTTTGATATCCTGCACCTGTGGAAATTTGGCCAAGATTTCTTTTTTTGCCTGGTCAAGATTGAACAAAAGAATGCTCTTTGAATCAAAAAATGCGATCTTTTTGTTTATTTCATCTTGGATCAGTTGCGCGCAATCCTGGCGGTTGATCTTTTGTGCCCCCTCCACATTCACTTCCTTAACTTCAAGTGCAGGACAAAAACAAACCACCCAAACCGCGCCCCCCGCAGCCGCGGTCGCGCCAAGCGTGCGCCAAAAAGACGCTTTGGCCAGTAACGGCTTTTTCCTTTTTGCCCGATATGGTTTTTTGTAACTCCGGCGGGGCATTGATGATTTTAAAATTAAACTGGGCCGCTATAATCCTCGTTTCAACTTCCTAATACTCTCAAAAATAAACGTCGGCCAATATTTCCACGACAGCGGCAAATCCTGAGTCTTTATATACTCGTACGCCTGGCCGCCAAACCCCATCTTAAACAGGGTCGGCCCGGCCCAGGGATGCTTGGGATTGGCCTTGGGGTCGGTATAGCCCCAGAAATCATACAATTTGCATCCGCGCCGCTTGGCTTCTTTGATCGCCTCCCATTGCAACAGGTAGGGTATCGAGTATTTCGCAAATTCCCCCAGGGAGGCCGCCTGATGATAAAACCCGACCCCGGACCAAAACACTACCAATGACGCCGCCGCCGGCCGGCCCTTATACCGGCCAATAAACCACGACACTTGGCCCGCGGCCGCAAAAGTATCGAATTCCTGCTTTATATATTCTTTCTTGAACGCCACGAATTTCTGCCGGCGGGCTACCGCGGAATTCAATTCCGCATATGTTTCAACTTCTTGGCACTTCTCGCTTTTCTCGACCGTAATATCAGAGTTTTTCAGCGCGGCCCGGATTAGATAGCGCGTCGTCTTGCGCATCGCTTTCAACAGATCATCTTCGGAGGGCGTTATATCGAGTTTCCAGGTCGCCTCATAAGCGTTAGCGTGCATCGGCGCCGTCCTAAACCCCAAGTTTCTTAATATCAATAAGTTTTCGTCGTTCCTTGCCAGCAATGGCGCAATCCGGATAAAAGCCGCCCCCTCCTTTTTTGCCCATTCCTTCAAACCAAAAATAAACTCTTCAAGAATTTTGGCTTTATCGTTTAAAGCTTCATCAATTATGTTCGGGCCATGCTGTATAAGAATGTAAGTTCCACGCTTCGCTTTTATTTTAACCGCTAAACACACCGCAATCAATGCCGAGTTTTCCACCATTCCCAGCCTCTTTATCGCGTGGCCCGACCCGGCCTGGAATTCCCCCCATGCCCAAGAGCTCAAAAAACTTTTCTGGCCGCATCGGCTCAAAAAATCCTCCCAGTCGGTTTTATTTGTAACTTCCCTGATTTCCATTGACTTTTTTAAAAATTAATACTTAAATAACGTTATGCTTCGCTCGATCGCTATGGGAGAAATCGGATTAAAAATCTTTATGGCTGGCGTAACCGCGGCCTTGATAGTAGCGCTCATTAATATCACCCATATATCAGTCCCCCAAATAACTTATAATATGAGCGTTGTCAGCGAGCTCATCTGTATTAGTTGTTTCTCGGGGGCATTTATAATGTTGCTATTGGGAGATCCGGGTTGTGGTAGATAACCTAACTCCCAATAGTTTTTATTTTAGAAATTTTATTATTTTTTTGGCATCGGCAACCGAAATATTGATGTGTGTCGGTAAATTTATCATTTTACCGCTAAATTTTTCCGCGTTGGGACAGCTTCCTTTTTCATAACCCACACTTTCGGGACGGGTGTCAAACGGATCAACCGGGGTACGGTACCAATCGCCGATCAGTAAATTTTTTGACCAGGCTTTTTTTATTATCTTGGGCGCGTTATCGTGGCGGATCGCAAACCGCAGATAGACCGCTTTCCGGTCATCAAATCTGGACGGCAGCGCGTAATTAGTATTTTTAAGTTCGTTAAAATAAAATTCTGCCATCTCTTGGCGATGAGCATTGTAAGCGCCAAGTTTTTTAAACTGGTTTAGTACCGGCACCGCCAAGGCGTTGGGCAAGCGCCTGGGAAAATAATCCGGCGCCATACCCTGTTTCTCTTTCCAATGGATCGCTTTTGATAGGACATTCGCGTGTTGGAAAAGCACCAGCAAATGGCGGCCCAAGATCGGATAGGTTGGCAATACCCAGCGCGCCATCATGATCGGGTGCCGCAACTGCTGGGCAATCCAATCCGCTTGGGGATAGCCGCAATTTTCCTGAAACGCGGCAATCTTTTTGGCCAATCCATCATCATTGGTGACCGCCATGCCGCCGTAAACGCAGGAAATCATTTTGTCGCGGCCAAAAGAAAAAAACGCGGCCCTTCCAAAAGTGCCGACTTTTTTACCTTTATATTCCGCGCCCAGAGAATGAGCGCAATCCTCGATTAAGACCAGATTATTTTCGTCGCAAACCTTCTTGATCTCATCCATATCCGCCGGCTGGCCAAAGGTATGCTGGACCATGACGACGCGGGATTTGGAATTAATCTTTTTTTTCAAATCGTCAACCGACAAATTGTAATTTTGGTCGCAATCAACATATACCGGCACAAGCCCCGCCCAGCGAATCGGATTGACCGCGGCGTTGCATGTAAACGCCTGCAGGAGCACCTGGGAACCCTCGGGAAGCTCCAACGATTGCATTAGCGCCATCAACGACGAGCGGCCACTGTTAAACGAATATGCGTACTTTAGGCCTAAGTGTTTTGAAAATTCGTTTTCAATTTCCGCAATCGCCGGACCAGCGGTAAAATCTTTTGGCTTCGACAGAACAAAAACCGCCAGCTTTATATCATCCTCCTGGACATTGGGCGACAAAGATATTGATATCGGCCGGAGCAGATTTTCCATAATTATTCATTTTAATCTTATTTTTATTTCATCTCAACTATTGACAAATAGTAAAATAATTTCATCATCAAAAGGATCGATGTGGCCCAAATTAATAAGAGATTGAGAAACGAGATTAAAATCCTGAAAAATCTTCAAAGATACCCGGACATAGTATTCGATTAAGAATCGCATTAGGATCAAGAGCAGAAGGTAAGGAGAAAATGTCAGAAGAAAAGACAAAGCAATGCGAAGCGGATGAAAAAATGATAGAAAAGCGCAACAATTGCGCGACACTATCTGGGAAGAACCGTTCAACACAACTAAATATGCGAATATCGCACAGGAGTTGCTAAATTTGGTCGCCGGCATGACCAGGCTACAACCAATCCTGGGATTAACAAAATACCGATCCCGTCAAAGCAAAAAGAGGACGAATACGATCTGATTGTCTGGGCGGTAGAAAAAGTCTTTCCGGCCAAAGGAATAACTAAAATATGAACAGAATTGGCCGCGCATCGCACCGCCAATTATTTTTTTACAATATCAATTATTGGCGATGCCAATCTCCCTTCCAATAAAATCGTATCGCCCGCAGTAAGGCGGTTTTTTATTATTTTATCGATTTTGGCCGGATTTTCGGAAAAAATAATATTTTCCTCTTTCATGCCGGCGCCAACCGCGCCTTTTTTGATATCGCCAAAGCGCTCCTGGGTGGTTACGGCCACCAGGTCGCAAACTTGCGCGATCTTTTTTCCGATCTCAAAATGAACCCCCCTTGATGCGCTCCCCAGCTCGATTATGCAAGGCATAATGAGCGCTTTCTTCCCCGCCCAAAGCTTGAGGTAATCCAGATGGCTCAAAACGCCGTCGGGATTGGCCGAGTAAGTCGAGCTGACAATGTTAATACCCGCCTTATTTTTTAGCGTCGCAATATTAAACGGGGTAAAATCGGTTTGATTTATGATTTCAACCGCGCGCTCGAATTTCATTCCGGCGGCCATGGCCCCGGCAATCGCTAGCAAGATGGGTTCTGCCATGAACGCGCCTCGGGCGTTGGTCTTGATCTGGAAGGTTTTACCTTGATAGCCGGCCGCAAACGAAAGCTGGTCGGCAACGCTATTTATCCTGGCCGCGACAATGTCCCTACCGACAAACACGATCTTTTGCGCCTTAATCTGGTCTTTTTGCAATTCAAAACTTTCGCCAACCAAACGGCTTTCCCAGTTTAATATCGCGGTACCGGTTTTTGGGAGGGCTTCCAGGATTTCGTATTTGGCATCAATAATGTTTTGCTGGCTTCCGAAAACCGCCAGATGCTGTTGGTTGATTCCGGCCAGAATCCCGATCCGGGGTTTTACGATGCCCGCCACCTGCGCGATACGGCCCTTGTGCACCGCACCAATCTCGCAAACGAATATCTGGTGCTCCGGCTTAAGATCGTTTATGATCCGGCTCGCCACGCCCATTTCGGTATTCTGGTTGGCTAAAGTCTTAAGGACGCAAAAATCATGCGCCAAAATATGTGCCAACAATTCCTTGGTAATGCTTTTCCCATAACTGCCGGCAATCCCGATGACCATTAAATCCGACTGCTTGAAAATAACCGCGGCGGCCCGCGCCAATATCTTATTTTTCTCGTAAATAGTAAGCGGCTGCAAACCCATAACTACGGCCGCGATGAGTGCCGGCGCCAGAATATCAAGCAAAAGGAGCGACAATGCCGCAAGGAAAAAATCCGCCAAGCTCATTTCGCCCAAAAACAACGCAAACACCAACATGGCCCCGCCGAAAAGGACTGTATGACTTACCAAAACTAACATCAACGATTTTTTTGTACTTTCCGGCCGCAACAATTTTCCGCGCAAAGATAGATAAACCGAATAAACCGCTTCGATGCCAAAAACCGCCAGAATCGCCAGGATCAATACCAGCATCATAAACTGCTGCGGATAGGAAAAATCGTAAAGCGCGTCGATATTAAATAAACCGGCGCGATTGATGCTCGCCAGCAACAACAAAGCCACCCCAGCCGACAGGAAAACAAGTTTAATTAAAATTAACCTGTTTACAAGCAAGCTTTTGCCTTTTTGGGTCGTAAAGTGGTCGGCAAACCTTCCCCAATGGTATTCTTTTAGTTGCCACAAATAAAGCCAAAACATTATTTGCCGGCTCGTTTTCACAAACCAAAAACCAAATATCAAAATATATAAAACCGAAAAAGGAATTGTCGATATTTCCATGGAAATCGGGATTAAACTCGCGGGTTAAAAAATGAATCTGCCATCCGCGCCAATTCGGCCGGGTGGGTCAAATGCGGATTATGGCCGCAATGTTCAATGACTTCCAGCATCGCGCCAGAAATCCGCTGTTTTAGTTCCCGGCCGTCCCGAAAAGGGGTGCTTTTGTCATCGGCACCCCACGCAACCAAAACCGGCAACTTCAAAAACCCGACCGACAACCCCAAGTCTTCGCTTAAAATATTTTTAAAAGTTTCGCGCATCACCCCGCTCGTTTTTTGGTAATCATGCACGCCGGCAATCTTGTAAACCAGCCTTTCGGCCATGGGCGCCATCATCCCCGCAAACGGCAACCGCATAAACACGCCCTTGCCCGCGGCCATCACCTTGGCCACCTTTTGGCGCAAATTTAGCCTTTCCTTGCGGATAACCGCTGCATCCACCAAAACCAGCCGTTGCACCATTTCCGGATTATGGGCGGTATATACCGCCGCCAAACCGCCGCCAAACGAATGGCCGATAAGATGGAATTTGCCCGGATCGATTGCCGCCACAAAATCCTCCACAAATTTAAGATAATCCGCGACCGCCCAAGAAGATGCCGGCGCTTCGCTTTTGCCAAACCCCGGCAGGTCGGGCACGATCACCTGGAAACCTTTTGAAGCCAAGAATCGGGCGAATCTAAGCCACGCGTCCGATCCTTTGCCCCAGCCGTGCAACACCAAAACCGGCTGGCCTTGGCCAACGATTTTATAATTCACAATCCGCTCGCCTATTGTTATTTTTTGCTCTTCCATCTTGACAAATTTAATTTATAAATTTATAATAATCTTGGTGATTTAGCATGGCATGTTATCGAGGTGCGGAAAGTTGTCCGGTCAACTGAAGCAGTAATCGCCCTTTCTTGCCTAGGAAAAGCGCTGATAGGAATTGCGATTCTAGCATTTAATGTTCGTCGGTTGGAGTTTCATAACAGGAGCGATAATCAACATAAGGATTATCACCTCGCTATGATCCAACCTCTTTTTTTTCCAAAAGCGAAGAATGGTAAAGCGCGGGTTTACAGGCTCCCAATCGGACAATCGTGGCGGTAACTCCCGCCTTTTTTAATTCTGGCGCCAGATCGCCGGTAAAAGAAGTCTGGTCGTACCCCAGGGCAATGATATCAGGATTGATTTCTTTTATGATTTTGTAATGGTCGCCAATATTGCCCAACGCCGCCGCATCGACAAGTTTGCATTGCCGGACTGCTTTTAACCTTAGCAACTCGCTTCTTTTAGGAAAATGGCCCTTTACCTCATTTACGGTGACATCCCTGCCCACCACAACCGTCAAATGATCGCCCAGTTTCTTTGCCTGGCCAAAGAAATCAATATGGCCGGGATGCAAACGGTCAAACGTCCCAAATACTAAAACTTTTTTCATTGCGAAATTTCGAAGTTTTCCAAGGTGACACCTTGCAGGCTTGCAAGGTGTCACCTTGGAATCATTACTTCTTTTCGATTTTAATCATTCCTCCCATATATGGCCGTAAAACATTTGGGACCGCCACGCTGCCGTCGGACTCCTGGTAGTTTTCCAGGATCGCGATCAAAATGCGGGGACTGGCCACCACGGTATTGTTGAGCATGTACGGAAACTTAATGTTCCCGTCGCTGTCGCGAAAACGGGTATTCAACCGCCGTGACTGCCAATCGGTCAGGTTGGAGTCGGAATGGGTTTCGCCGTAGGCGTTGCGGCTGGGCATCCATGTTTCAATATCATACATTTTGTGCTTGCCCGCCCCCATATCGCCGGTACAAATACTCAATACCCGGTGCGGCAAATCCAGGTCCTTTAATATATCCTGGCTGATCTTGCGCATCGTCTCCAGCCATTCGGAAGATTCGACCAGATCGTTTTTGCAGATCACCACTTGCTCCACCTTCATAAATTCATGCACCCGATATAAACCCTTGGCATCCTTGCCGTAACTACCAATCTCGGAACGGTAGCATTGGGAAATGCCGCACATTTTAATGGGTAAATCTTTTTCGTTTAAGATTTGGCCGGCGTGATACGCCAATAATGCTGGCTCAGCCGTTCCGCCGAGGTATAATCCCTCTTTTACCGCCTCGCCGCTCTCGATCTTGCCGGGATTGGCAATTTGATAAACCTCATCCCGGGCGGCCGGAAAATGTCCGGACCCAAGAAGCGCGAATTCGCGCAGGATCGTGGGCGGGACAAACATCGTAAACCCGTTTTCCCTCATCTTATTGAGAGCGTGCATAAAAATCGCAAAGTGTAGGAACACCGCCTCATTTTTCAAATAATAGCCGCGAAAACCGCTGACTTTTACGCCCGTTTCGGTATCGATCAAATCCAAATCCTTTCCCAGCTGAATGTGGTCTTTTATCTCAAAATCAAATTTGCGGGGCTGGCCCCAAGTCTCGGCCACGGCGTTGCCAGATTCATCCGGTCCCACCGGGGAATCGTCGGAAGGGATATTGGGCACCCCCAGCATCATTTCTCCGTATTCGGCCTCGAGGTCCCGGGCCTTCTTTTCCAGATTGCCGGTATTGGCATCCAGCGCTTTCATGGCATTGATGATGGCGTCGCGCTCAATCTGATCCTTAGCCTGCGGAATGGCCTTTGACGCCTTATTCTTCTCGGCGGCAACCGCCTCAAGCTCCTGCTTGGCTTTGATTCTTTTTTCATCGACATCGAGCAATTTATCGATATCGCAGGCGATATTTTTCTTTTTGCACGCGTCCTTGACGATGTCCGGATTTTGACGAATAAATTTTATATCTAACATAGTTTTAGAATGATTTATGATTTAAGAATCGCGATTTACGAATAGATACAAACACAAAAAAGTATTGCCCGCGAGGGCGACAAAAATTTTCTCGATTTGAATTTAAAATCGTAAATCATAAATCGCGTTTCGTTATTCAGCATCCTTAATACGCGGTTTCATGATCGGGAACAATATTATTTCCCGCAGGGCGTTGGAATCGGTCAACAGGGCAACCAGGCGGTCGATACCCAGGCCAAAACCGGCAACCGGCGGCATCCCATATTCAAGCGCCTCCACAAAATCAGTATCGGTCCTTTGTGCTTCCTCAAACCCCTTTTTAAACATTTCTTCCTGCTCCTTAAAACGCGCCGCCTGCTCGATGGGGTCGTTTTGCTCGGAATAGGCGTTAACCACTTCAAAACCGTTCACGATCAACTGGAAGTTGGCCAAAACCGGAGAGCCGGCGTCAAGCTGCTTGGCTAATGGCTTGCACTCGACCGGATAGTGGATCAGAAAGGTTGGCTGAATGATCTGCGGCCGGCAGTATTTCTTGTAGATCTCGTCGGCAATCTCCGCCTTGCCCGCCGCCCTATCCACTTCAACCCCCAGTTCCCGGGCCCGGGCAGCCAGTCCGTCGCGGTTTACGTCCCAATAATTGATGCCGGTATCCTTTTTCAAAAGGTCGGCAAATTCGATCCGCGGCCAGGGAGTGGCAAAATCAATCTCGGTCCCCTGGTAAGTGATTTTTTTGGTTTTTAATACCTTTTCCAGAATTTCGCAAAACATCGCCTCGGTCATCTTCATTAAGTCCTTGTAATCGGACCACGCGCAATAAAACTCCAGCATCGTAAAATCCGGGTTATGCTGTTTGTCCACACCCTCATTACGGAAACATTTGCCAATCTCGTAAACCCGCTCGAACCCTCCCACAATCAGGCGCTTCAAGAACAATTCCGGTGCGATGCGCAAGAATACGTCCATATCATAGGCATTCAAATGGGTTTGGAAAGGTTTGGCCGTGGCGCCGCCGTAAATCGTCTGCAAAATCGGGGTTTCCACCTCCATAAAATCGCGGCGGTCCAAGAAATTACGCAGGGCGCGCACCACTTCGGTACGGATCACAAATTTGCGCCGCACATCCTCGTTGAATATCAGGTCAAGGTAACGCTTGCGATACCGTTCCTCCACATCCTGCAACCCATGCCACTTTTCCGGCAACGGCAACAGGCTCTTGGACATTATTTTATAATCGGCAACATCGATGGTCTTTTCGCCCCGCTTGGTCACAAACAGGATTCCCCGCACCTCGACAAAATCCCCGATATCGAAATTATCGCAAAAAAACTGGTAAGATTTTTCGCCCAGGCCGTCTTTTTTGAAAAACGCCTGGATTTTTCCGCTTCCATCTTCGATATCGACGAAAGTCAGGCCGCCATGGCCGCGCATTGACCGCATCCGACCCACCAGGATAACCTCGGTCGCATCTGCCGCCAGCTTATCCCAACCCAAAATCGCCTCACTTATCTTGTGGGTTCTCTTGGTTTTTACCGGATAAGGCCAAATGCCGGAATTCTTGATCGCTTCAAGTTTGCCGAGGCGCGCCCCTCTTAGATCATCAATTGTCGCCATGGATAGTAAATTAGTTTATAGCTTATGAACAATATGTAATTTCTGGGTGGACTCAATTTTTAATAATACTACTAATTTTGACTTAAGCCAATCTTGACTATATCTCTATTTTATGATATAATCCACGCATGAAGTTATTAAGCACGTTAACCCCTCAATTCAGCCACCGGGCTGTTTTTGTTTTCAATTGCGTTTAGCATAACACGAACTTCGGATTTGAATTGGTAATTTCGTTTCATGACTTCAAACGGAGTCCTGAATT
>Ga0172381_10002547_pt1 | contig 20060 bp, 21 predicted proteins | sample Leawel6488metaG_FD_119754 | JGI IMG/M metagenome (GOLD analysis project Ga0172381, IMG submission 119754) | Leachate microbial communities from a municipal landfill in Southern Ontario, Canada - Leachate well 64-88 metaG | ecosystem: Engineered > Solid waste > Landfill > Unclassified | place...
TCAAATCAAACCAGTTTATTTTAAAAAAATGAATAAAATAAATTTTAAAAATAAAATTAGCCCTCCATTTTCAAGGGAGGGTGCCCGCAGGGCGGATGGGTTTAGAATTGCCATTGTCCAAGATTACATTAAAGAATTTGGTGGAGCCGAATCAGTTTTAGAAACCTTATCTGATATTTTCCCCGACGCTCCTATTTTTACTTCTATTTACAAACCAGCCTTTTTAGGTCCGCATCAATCTCGTCTTCGCTCAAAATGGGATCATCGAATTCATCAAAGTTTTTTCAAATATATTCCTTTTGCCTACAAAATTATTTCTCCACTTCGAATTTTTTCTCCTTTAGCTTTCAAATCTTTCGATTTTTCCAAATTTGATGTCATTATTACTTCAGCTACTGGTGCCTATTTTCCTAATTCTCTCAACAAAAAATCAGCCAAACTTATTTGTTATTGTCACACTCCACCACGATATCTTTATGGTTTACCTACTGCCAGAAACTTTACTAAAAATAAATTTATTAAATTTTTAGTTGCTATTATTAATCATTATCTTCGCCTTTTAGATTTCAAATTTGCCCAAAACGTAGATCAATTCGTTGCTAATTCTCATACTACTGCCACTCGTATTCAAAAATTTTATCGTCGCGATGCTATTGTTATTAATCCCCCAGTAAATATTCCTCCAAATTTAAAATCTCCTTTGTCAAAAGAAGAAACGGCGGATCAGAAAGAGATTTATTACTTGGCTGGTGGTCGTTTAGCTCGAGCCAAAAGATTTGATATTGCCATTGAGGCTTGTAAATTAACTAAAGTTAAATTAAAAATTTTTGGCAGAGATTTTGCCAATTATGAGTTTGAATTAAAAAAAATGGCTAATTCTAATATTGAATTTTTGGGTGAAGTTGATAATGAGACTAAATCTCAACTCTATCAAAATGCCCAAGCTTTTATTTTTCCTGCCGACCAAGAGGATTTTGGTATTGTTCCAGTTGAATCCATGAGTTATGGCTGTCCCGTTATTGCCTATAAAAGTGGTGGAGTTACCGAAACTGTTATAGACAATAAAACCGGTGTCTTTTTTGACGAATTAACTGGCAAATCATGTGCTCAGGCTATTCAAACATTTCAAAAACTAAAGATAAAACAATCCGATTGTGTTACTCGTGCCTCTGAATTTGGTACTGATAAATTTATTCAAAAAATTAAAAAATTAATTTTATCTCCCTAACCATTTTTCTGCATCCAACGCTGCTCGACAACCTTCTCCAGCTGCCACAATTGCTTGTTTGTGTTTAATATTGACACAATCTCCGGCGGCAAAAATTCCCTCAATATTTGTCATAGTTACAAATTCAGCATTTTTATTTACCAACACTTGTCCGGTTTCACTTAAATCAACTAGCCCCTTTAAAAATTCAGTTGCTGGGCTACTTCCAATTGCTACAAACAACCCATCTAATGGCAATATTTTTTCTTCATTAGTTTTAGTATTCAGCACTTTTACTGATTCTAATTTTTCTTGGTTTTGCCCTCCTTTTTCAAGGGAGGGTGCCCGCAGGGCGGGTGGGTTTAATTCCTTAATTTCTGAGTTCCACCAAATCTCAATTTTTGGATTATTCAAAACTTTTTTTTGTTCCGCCATTGAGGCTCTAAATTCTTCTCTTCGATGAATTACATAAACTTTTTCACAAAACTTTGCTAAAAAGTCAGCTTCTTCACAAGCAGTATCGCCACCACCCACCACTGCTACCGTTTTACCTCTAAAAAACATTCCATCACAAGTAGCACAACCACTAATTCCATGTCCAATTAATGCCTTTTCTTTAGGTAAATTTAACCATTTTACTGCCGCTCCAGTTGCCACTATTACCGATTTTGCTTCTAAAATTTGACCATCTTCTAGTTCAACTTTAAAAGATTCTTCTTTATTAATTTTTTTTACTATTCCTTGTTTTATCTCTACTCCCAAATTTTTTACTTGTTGTTGCATGTCCATCATTAATTTAATTCCTCCAGTTCCGTTTGGAAATCCTGGGTAATTATCTACTAAAGTGGTAATAGTTAATTGTCCTCCTGGTTGATTTCCGGCAATTACTATTGTTTTTAAATCAGCTCTAGAGTTATAAATTGCCGCTGTTAATCCAGCTGGCCCTGAGCCAATTATTAAAGTATCAAAAATTTGTTTATCTTCATTCATAGTCCATTTTAACATTCTAATTTGGCTTTACATTTTAATCATTTTACTTGATACTTAAATATCTTTATGCTTAGAAAAACTAAATTCACTGTTTATTTAATTTTTAAAATTATTCAAAATAAACCTCGTTTTTTATTTTGGTTATTTATCAGATTTTTATCAGCTCTTCTTCCTCTTGTAAGTATTTATCTTTTCTCTCTTGCCATTAGAAAGCTTGAAATTAATGCCATTTTTACTTCTGTCTTTTTTTTAATGATTTTAATATTGATTGTTAGATTAGTTGATAATTTTACTCGTCTTAAATCTGTTTTTAAATTAGATGAGTGTATTAGTGATATTGGTTTTGATGCTCATAATTATTTTGACAAAGATCTTCAAACTGAAACCAAACACGAAAGGCATGAAATTATTCAGGCTATTCGTAATTTTGCTGATGCTAGTTCTATTACTCTTAGACTTTTTCGTCAACCAGGCATTGATAGTATTGTCTCTCTCGTTGCCATTCCTACTATTTTATTCATTGTTGATTTTAAGGTTTTTGTTTTAGAAGTCGCTTATATTCTCGTTTATATAATTATTGATTACTATACTACCCAAAAATACATCAAATTTCGTGATATTCAAAATACAAAGATTGAAACTTATTATGCCAAATTTCAAGAATCAAACGATGTCGATCTTGAACAAAAAACTTTTACTCGTCACTTTACTCGTCTTTCTAATTGGAATTTTATTGAATGGTTTATTCTTCAAAATACCGCAGTTTTTTTCTACACTCTAATTTTTGCTTATTCAATAATTGCAGTTTTAAGTGGTCAAAAACATATTTCTGATCTTGTCTTAATTATGGGGTATGTTACCTCAACTCAAACATTTTTAAACTCATTTTCTGAAATTAAAGATAGTCTTAGTGATGTAACCGTTGCTATTGATCATCTCGCCAAAAATAAAAACATTTCTGTTCTTAATCTCAACGACTTTCTCTAAGTTATAATACTTTATGCCTGAATTACCAGAAGTTGAAGTCGTCCGACTCTTTTTAGATGCCAATTTAATTGGTAAAACTATTTCCAGTTTAGAGATTTTAACTAAAAAATCTTTTATTGGCAGTCCTGAGCAAGTCGAAGGACAAAAAATCATCAAAACTTCTCGTCTTGGTAAACAACTTTCTATTCATCTTCAAAATAAATTGATTTTATTGTTTCATCTTAAAATGACCGGCCAAATTATTTATGAGGGGGTTTCTCTTGGCCATCCCACGCCAAAAGAAAACAAAACTAATTTACCTAATAAATCTACTAGACTATTTTTTACTTTTTCCGACCATTCAAAATTATATTTTAACGATCAACGTAAATTCGGTTGGGTTAAAATTTTAACTGAGTCTGAGCTTGTCGAATTCCAAAAAAATCTCGGTCTCGATATTCTTGATCCAAAATTTACTCCAAAATATCTCTATCAACAACTCCAAACCAGTTCTCGAGCTGTAAAATCAGTTTTATTAGATCAAAATAAATTTGCTGGTATTGGTAATATTTATGCCAATGATGGATTATTTCTTAGTAAAATTCATCCCCAAACTCCATCCAAAAAAATTACTCCCAAAAAAGTTTTATTACTTCATCATTTTTTAATTCAAACAATGAAAGATTCAATTAAGAATGGTGGTTCTACTGCCAAAGATAATAAATATATTCATCCAGACGGTTCTAGTGGCAAGCATCAATTTAAATTTCAAGTTTATCAGCGTGAAAAAGAACCTTGTTTAATTTGCAAAACTCCAATTAAACGAATTAAAGTCGGCGGTAGGGGAACTTTTTTCTGTCCTAAATGTCAAAAAATTTGATTTATTGACAAGTATATTTTTTTTAGATATCATTCAATTCGGATAACTTTAGTCCGAATTATAAATATGAATCTTTCTACTAAATCTCGTTATGGTATTCGTGCTTTGACCAATCTTATTGATCAAGATTGTTGTTGTTCTGTCAAAAAAATTGCTCAAAAAGAACATCTCTCTGCAGATTATTTGGAAAAAATTTTTTCTAAATTAAAAAAAGCTAATATTCTTCAAGTTGAACGTGGTGCTAGTGGTGGTTATAGTTTAAGCCGTGATCCCGGCAATATTACTCTAAAACAAATTATTGATGCTCTCGAAAAACCAGAATTTACCTGTCCTGACTTTTGTAGTTGTCAATCTAAATCAGTTTGGCAACAAATTCAATCCGGATTTAATCAAGTTCTCAATTCTATTACTCTTGATAGTTTGGTTGACTCTAAAAATAAATTAATTTATCTAGACTATGCTGCTTCTACTCCAATAGATCCAGCTGTTTTATCAGCTATGTTACCTTATTTTAGTTTTAATTATTCAGGTAACACTTCATCTTTTCATCAATTTGGTCTTAAAGCCGCTCAGGCAGTTGAAAATAGTCGTCAATCTTTTGCTAGCATTTTAAATGCTAAACCAGAAGAAATAATCTTTACTGCCTCAGCTACTGAATCTAATAACACTATTCTTAAAGGAGTCGCTTTTGCTAATCAAACTAAAGGCCGTCATATTATTATTTCTTCTATTGAACACGATTGTGTTAGAGAATCAGCTCATTGGCTTAAAACCCAAGGTTTTGAAATAACCGAAATCCCAGTCAATAAAGACGGATTAATAAACCTAGATTTTCTAAAAAAGAATCTTCGTTCAGATACTATTTTAGTCTCAATTATCCATGGTAACAATGAAATAGGTACTATTCAAAATATCCGATCTATTGGGAAGATGTGTAAAGATAATAAAGTTTATTTTCATACCGATACTTCCCAAAGTTTTGGTAAAATTCCCATCGATGTTGAAAAAGACAATATCAATTTTTTAACTGCCTCATCTCACAAAATTTATGGTCCTAAAGGAGCTGCTCTTTTGTACATTAAATCTGGTAGTAAAATTATTCCGTTGCTTCATGGTGGTGGTCACGAGTTTGGTTTTCGTTCTTCCACTGTTAATGTTCCTGCTATTGTTGGCTTTGCTAAAGCAGCCGAAATATCTATTCAAAAAATGGAAACAGAAAATAAAAGACTTGTTTCTCTTCGAGATTATTTAATTAAAAACATCTTAAAAACTATTCCCGACACTCATCTTAATGGTTCCGCTAAATATCGTCTCAGTAACAATATAAATATTTCTTTTGCCAAAATTGAAGGTGAGTCTATTCTTTTGGAATTAGATTTTAATGGTATTGCTTGTTCTACTGGTTCTGCCTGTTCTTCCCACTCTCTAGAACCTAGCCACGTCTTATTAGCTATTGGTCAAAAAGTTGAAGATGCTCATAGTTCCATTCGTTTTAGTCTTGGCCGTTTTACTACCAAATCAGATATCGATTTTTTATTAAAAGTTTTACCTAATTCAATTGAGAAATTGAGAAAAATTTCTCCATTTAAATAAATTATGACAACTCCAGTTGGCTACTCTCAAAAAGTTTTAGATCATTTCCGAAATCCCCATAATTTTGGGTCTATGGATAATCCTACTAGTTTAGGTCAAGTTGGTAACCCTGCTTGTGGTGATGTTATGAAGCTCTATTTAAAAATAAGTAAAAATATTCAAGGAGAAGATTTTATTAGTGATATTAAATTTGAAACTATGGGTTGTGCTGCTGCTATTGCTACCAGTAGTGCAGTAACTGATTTAGCCAATGGTAAAACCATTACTGAAGCTCTTAAACTCGATAATAAAGATGTTATTAAAGCTCTTGATTATCTTCCTATGATTAAAATTCATTGTTCTCTGTTGGCTATCGATGCTCTTAATGAAGCTATTTATAATTATTACCAAAATATTAATCATTCTATTTCTGAATCTCTTCAAAAAATACACGAACGCATTACTGTTTGTCAACTTCGCTTAAATCATTGATAAAATAAATTATGTTTTTAGTCAAAACCGTTTACGCTCAATGTCCAGTTTGTATCGTCACCGTTGGTGGCGGAATGATTCTGGCCAAAAAATTGGGAATTGATGATTTTTTAGTCTCTCTTTGGATTTCTGGTCTTAATACTGCTATTTCTTTTTGGCTCGCTTCCAAAATTAAAAATCGAGTTTTAGGTAGTCCTATTATTTTTTCTATTTTAATGTTTGCTTTGACTTTGTTTTATTTTATTTTTACCGATCAAACCGGTATTACGAGTAATCGTCTTTTAGGTTTAGATAAAATTATCTTTGGTCAAAGTTTAGGTCTTTTAATTTGGCTTTTGGGTATTTTTGTTGATCGTAAATCTCGCACCCTTAATGATGGTAAAATTCTTTTCCCTTATCAAAAAGTTATTTTTCCTATCAGTATTCTTATTATTTTTACTTTAATTTTTAAATTAATTTTTAAATTATAACTAATTATGACTAATTCAAAAGAAATTCAAAAATTTATTGACCAAGCTAAAAAGATAGAAAAAGGTCATCAACTCGACCTTTCTTCTGGTGAAGATTTATCTGTTGCTATTATGAATCTTATTGGAATCGAAGAACACATGTTTTTTACTTCCCAAAAATTAGGTGACACCAAATATATTGACGTTTTAAATACTGCCAGGGAAATGAGAAAGGAGTTAATGAAAAAGATCGTTAAAGAAGGCCAAGGTGAGGTCTGGTGTACCAGTAAACACTTACTTTCTGCTTCTATGCGACTTATGGAAGTTGGTACTAAATATCTTACTAAAGGGGATAAAAAAGAAGCCAATGATTATTTCAAAAAATCTTTTGATCTTTATAATCTTTTTTGGGGTCTAAACTTGGGAATAGTTAAATCTAATCCGACTAAACCAAAATTTGAAGATAAACCTCTTACTAAAAAAGACTTTTTAGGTACCATTAGTCAAACCATTGGCAAAATTCTTGATTGTTGTCGCGAATAAAAAAATTTACTTTCGGATAATCAAATATAATCCTAAAATTATCAATACTCCTGGCCAAATGTAATCCCATCGAATTACCATTGGTATAATTTTATCTATCAAGATTGCTGATCCTAAAATAACCAAAACAAAACCCCAAAAACCATTTCTTTTCTTAGAGGTTTTTATTTCATTAACATTTTTCTCTATCTCTGTTTTTTTCATATTATTTTCTCCTTCAATTGGAATTATTAACCATAATATTAAATAAAGCAAAACACCACCACCGCCACCAATAGCTAATAAAACAAAAATTAACCTAACTAAAGTGGTATCGATTTGAAAATATTTAGCAACTCCACTTGATACTCCAGCTATAATACAATCATTTTTAATTCGGTATATTTTTTTATTACTATTGTTCATAAACCTAATTTATCAGTTTTTATCTGTCTTTTCAACTTTTTTATTTAAATTATTTGATTAATAAACAAACAACAACCACGGTAATTATAAGTATAATAAGAATATAAATGAGAAAAATTATTAAATTTTGGCTTGTATTATTAATTATTTTAATATTGGTTGTTAGTAACAAAAATATACTGTTAGCCAACGAAAAATATGTCACCATCGTCAATCCAATTAGAAATAGAGATTTGTGGAAAAATAAAACTCTTGAGCCGATCAATATTCAATATAATGTCATAAATAAATTAAGCTTAAAAGCGACCTGGTTAATTCAAAATGATGTTGTTTATGATCAAGAACTTATTTCTAAAATTAAAAATTTTAATCAAGATCAAGAATTAGGAATCTTTTTAGAAGTTAGTAAAGATTTGGCTCAAAAAGCTAGAGTTTACTATCCAACTGAAACTGAATGGTACAGTCCTAAAGCTGTTTTTTTATCAGCTTACAACCCCAATGATAGAAAAAAAATAATAGACAAAATGGTCGTTGATTTTAAAAATACCTTTGGATTTTTACCAAAATCAGCCGGAGCTTGGTGGATTGATAGTTGGTCACAACAATATTTAGAAAAAAAATACAATCTAAAAACAGTGATGATTGTGGCAGACCAAAAAACCACAGATCAATATGGAGTTTGGGGACAATGGTGGGGATATCCATACCATCCATCGCCAAATAATATTTTAGTACCAGGAAATTCAAAAACAGTAGTCATCCAGTGGGCTCAAAGAGATTTAGAAAAAGCTTATAACAACGAAGGTCCTTTGGTTTCAAATTACTCACTTCAAGCCAATGATTATACTAGTCAAAAGTTAGATTTTAATTATTTTACCAGCTTAGCCAAACAATATTTATCAGTCGAGAAACTAGGACAAATTACAGTAGGTTTAGAAACAGGTATGGAAAGTGTGGGACATGAAAAAGAATATGAAAAACAATTAAAATGGATTCTTGATAATAAAATTATCAGTTTAAAAATGAGCGAGTTTGGGGATAAATATCGAGGATTATATGAAAACAAAAACCCTGAAAAAATAATTTTAGGCAATTGGGTATTAACCCCTGAATACAGAGAAAACATAAGTTTGGGAGAAAAAACTATTTATTATCCTAATATAAGTTTTAGTGATACTTTTATTGCCGATAAAACAAATTTTTTAAATCGAGTTTTACCAAAAATAACCGATCGACAAGAAATTAAATATTGGCCAATATTTTTAATTTTAATACCAATTTTATGTTGGTGGAGTAAAAGTATTAGTCCAGTATTATTTATACTTTTATTATATTTACCTATTTTTAGGTCGTATTATAATTCTAGTTGGAAAGTATTTTTTGGACCGATTATTAACAGTTTAATTTTAGGACAATTATTAGTTTTCGCTGTTGGTGTAATTTTAATAACTAAGATTAATAAAAAGTTAAAAATTGATTGGAGTTCTTGGTTATCGATTTGGATAATAAATTTGTTAATATTTACTGCTAGATTTTCCATAATTGAAGGTAAATACTATTTTGGCTGGTTATTAGACAATATAAAATTTATAGGAATAGTTTGTGGTAATGGAATAAAGTTAATCAATCAAGATTTACCCGGGCAAATAGCAGTAACAATGTTAAAATTTGATCCAAATTGGATTTGGAACAAATGGTGGGTTTGGTTAATACTTTATCCAGTCATAGAAATTGGAATAGTTTTTTTGATTAGTAAATTATTACCCAAAAAAATTAGATATATTATGGCAATATTATCAGTATTTTTTATTATCTATATATTCAATTTAAATCCTGTCTCTATAAAATAAAAAAATCATTTCCTTTAATTTTAATTTTTTATTAGTATAATGGCCTTATGGTGGAAAAAAACGGATTAGGCTTTATTGGTAAGCAAGTTTTTGAAAATTTAAGTGCTCTTTCTAGTAAAGACCCTCAAAACCCAATAATGGAAACCGCTGAAAAAATGCATCAAAAGATTAATATGGATCTTGTTACAGGTTGTTATAATCGAAATTTTTGGGAAGAATTTACAACTATTAAAAAAAAAGAAAATACCTCTATTATTATGTGCGACGTTGATGGTTTAAAAAAAATTAATGATGAAAAAGGACACCTTGTTGGTGATAATTTAATTAAAAGTGTGGCTTCTTATCTTAAAAAAGAATTTAATCAAGAAAATAATATAGTAATTCGTTATGGTGGAGATGAATTTATTATTATTTGTACCAATATTAAAGACAAAGATTCTTTTTTAACAGAAACAATTGAAAAATTTAATTCTGAAAAATTAAAAGGTTTTAATGTTAGTTTTGGTATTGCTCATTTTGATTCCTCGGAAACAAGTCTAAAAGATACTTTCAATCGCGCTGACGATCTTATGTATCGTAATAAAAAAGAAGGATATATTCAATCAGTTGCAGATGCTTATCTTCCAGTTTCAGTTTAATTTTTCTTTTCTAAAAATTCTCTCATCTTTACTAATCCTTGCTTAACTTCAGGGTTTTCAAAATGTTTTCTAGCTGGCTCTAATTTTTCGATTAACCAATCAGCCAAAGCATTTTTTAAATCTAATGGAAACAATTTTTCATTTTTATAATCATCAATTAAATTATCAACTTTTGTATAAACAATGTCACCCCCAAATTTTTCCGGTCTCGAAATTTTAAAATTACCAGTTTTTTGACCCCAAAAAACCAAAGTTTCTACCCAATTGATTAAAGGATTATGTTGAATTTCTTTTGGCGGACCATAAGCTTTTTTAATCTTATTTCTAATCTCATCTGGGGTATCGTGGATAAAAATAGCACTACTAGGTATAGATTTACTCATTTTTAATGATTCTTCATCATTTTTGCCTTTTTCCGGTCCAGTTAATCCGGCAATTAAATTTTGATGAATTGCTATTGGAGCAATTATTTCTCCCTTGTTATTTTTTAAAGGATTAATGGTTAATTTTTTAGCCACATCTCTAGCAATTACATGAGCCTTTCTTTGATCCATTCCCGCATGAGCCAAATTTACTCCTAATGTAAAAATATCAGCTACCTGTAATGGGGGATAAAATAAAGTTGCCATATCCACATCATTACCTTCTTTTTTACCCATTATCGAAATCGATCTTAAATTTCTCGATAAAGTGACATGTTTTCCCACTTCCATAAACGTTTCCCAGTGAACAAAATTCTTTTCATATAAATCCTTACCAGTAATAAATTCAACCTGAGAATCATCTACTCCAAAACATTTTAAAGAAGCAATTAATCCTTGTTTAAAATAATGTTCAGTTGCTTCTCTTATATTTTCCCAATTACCACCTAATTTATTATTTAAATAAGAATGAAAATCAGCTAAAAATATTTTACACTTAACTCCAGCTTGCAAAAAATCAGCAATTTTACCCATTGAAATAAGACCAGTTCCCAAATGAATCATTCCTGATATTTCAAAACCAATATAGTGATTAATTTCAGTTCCTGTTTCTAATAATTTTTTCAAATCATCCACTGTCAATACTTCTTGACAGTTACGAGTAATTAAATCAATTTTTTCATTTATATCCATAAACTAGAATATAAATTATTATTTATAGTATTTTCTGATTTGGAACAAAAAGTACCAAGAAATTATCATTCCAATTATCAAACCACCTAAATCAAAACTTAATAAAGATGATAAAGCACTTACTAAAGAAGCATAAAACATCAAATTCCAAGCTGATTTTAATCTTTTAAATAATCCCGGTATTGCCATTCCTTGTAGTACTAATACTGCTAAGCTAAACAAACTCCAAAAAGAAAAACCATAACTATAACCGTAACCTATTCCAGTAAAAGGTAAAAATGCTGATATTAAACCCAAAGATACTAAAATTGCTCCCAAACCAAATATTATTCCAATTACTGCAAAATAAGGTCCATATTTAACTATAAATTCACCCACAGAATCAGGTAATTTAGGTGCCTTTTCTCCAAAATAAACATTAAGTTTATTTTCCAAAATTACTAACATATTTTTCCAATCTTTTTTTCCTGTGTTTATTTTTTCTTTGTTCATATCCCTAATTCTATCATTTTTTAAACAATTGTATAAAAACAATTATATCTCTGCTAAAAAAACTACATAATTTTTCCCATATTTTTTAGCACATTTTGGACAAGTGGTGTACCACATATACATTTTTTTCATGATCATTTTTTTTGTTTTTATATATGATTCAAAATCTTTAGTCCATTTTCCCATATCTTTGTAATCACCCTCATATACTTTACTTAAAAATTTACCACTCAAAATAATATTTTCTGTGCCAACTATTTCTTTATTCACTGCCAAATACAAATTCATATTCCATTTTGAAGTGTGTTCTGATAATACCAACCCTTCTAATATATTTTGTCCAGAATTTTCAATTTTTTTAAATGACCTTGTCATTGCTGTTCCAAAATTCATTGGTATATAAAACAAAGTAAAAACTTTGTCTTTTATAAATCTTTTATTTTTCCATTCAAAAACTTTTCCATCCCAAAGTTTTGGATTAAATTTTGGACAACATTCAGTATTTTGGTTATTCATATAAATAATTTTATCACTCTGTTATAAATCTATATTATTTACCTATTTTTAGATTTAATTTAATATCTTTTTATAAAGATAAATTGGACCACATCCCCATGCATGGGAATGACTAACGGGGTCTTTTTGTATTCCGGGAGTATAATATTCATATATAGCGGTAGCTCCATCTTTAATCATTCCACCCCAATAATTTCTCATTGTTTTTAAAGCCAAATCTTTTTTATTTACAGTAATTAACCATTCAATAACCCAACTTTCAGAAAAAGGATCAGAAGTGTATAGGTTTTTTTCGAAATTCTTGATAGCATCTTCAGACTTTCCATTTGGAAAAATCTTAATTAATCCAGCCAATGCATTTGTAATTAAAGATTCTCCTTTTGATTGTTCTTCTAAGGAAAAACTATCTACAAAGAGACCAGTTTGTTTATTGTATCCATATTTAAGTAAATTGATTAAAATTTTATTAGCTCTTTGGGTAAATTCTTCTTCAGACTGATCAACTATTTTTGCTATTGAAGCTGCTGAACGTAAAGATTGGTAATGCCAGAGTTGTAAACTAGTAACAAACTGTTTACTTCTATCAATTGGAGTCCAGTCAATAAATACCCACCAATTATTATTTAAAAATCCTTCCGAATTTTCATTTTTTTTAGACCAAGCCATTATTTTTTCGACTGCTGGCCAAATTTCTTTTGCAAATGAAACATCTTTAGTTTCAGTAATATATTCGTCTGCCCAAAGAACCCATTGAAATACGTAATCATAAATTATTACAGGGTTTCCTGATGGTGTCATAGATGGTAATGACCCATCTTCATTTTGAGCTTGTGAAAATTGTTTAATCATTTGACCTACCAAATCCACATTATTACCATCAACCATTAAACAACGGGAAATTTCTCTAGCATCACCAATATACATAGCTTTTTCTCTAACAATACTATCCTCAAAATGATCTTGAACATTATTTTTAAGAGTATTTATTCCTAATTGATATACTTTTTGATCAATTTCTTGTGTAAATTTTGGTATTTTTGGTTCTACAATTGGCATTCCTATTGTTTTAAATCCAAGTTTTATTTTACCTTCACATGTTGATTTATCTATCTGAATATATCGACCAGCCCGACGAGAAAATTGTTCCCAATTAATTTCTCCTTTAGAAAAAATTAATTTATCTTCTTGAGAATTCCCTTGAACAGAATTATTAATCATGAGTTTATCTCCCCAAGAGACTGATAAGGTACAATTTTCATCAAGAAAACCTTTCACGGTTAGATATCCAACCATTGTTTTCCCAAAATCATATATTCCAGAAGGCATTTCGTTAACTAGTTCTATTTTTTCCACAAGTAACGGAATGGGTCTTGGTTGGGGCAGATATTCATCAAAATCGAGTTTTTGTGAAACCTCCCAAAGCTTACTGTTTTCTTTAGTTAAATCAAAATTTTCTGAATAACCAGAATCCATTGATATTCTTAGACCATTTTTCCAATCATTATTACGGGCAGTCTTCCAAAGACGATTATCAGCTAGATTTCGAGTTATTATTCCATCTTTTATTTCTCCACCTATTAATAATCCTGGTTTCGGATAAGTAATATGTTGGTGGTGTTTTTCATTAGAATAATTACAAATTATTATTATTTCATTTTTTCCTTTTTTTATGTTTTTGTTAATATCAATTTGATCATAATAAACTATTGGCAAGACAGTATAACTTGGACCATGATACACACTTTCTCCATTAATAATTAACTGATAATCTCCTAGAGATGAAATTAATATTTTTGCCATCGATGGTGATTCTTTTTGGTTCCACTGATATTTAAAACTAGTATAAGGATAAATATTATTATCGTCTCCATGTCGCCAAACCCATACTAAAGGTTTTGACCATGGATATTTCCAACTCCAGTGAATTTTTGTAATTAATTTATCCCAAGAACTTTTGGTTATATTAGAAACTGGAACTAACCAGAAGAAAATTAAAACAAATCCAATTAATATAATTATTTTTCGTTTTCGAAATAAAACAATTAATGAGACTAAAATAATGACAATTGGCAAACTAATAAATAAATAAACAGATTTTTCATTCCACCAATAAAGTTTTATTGAGGTAGGGAATAACGGAAAAATTTTATCGAGTTTAATAATTAAATTACCCAAATAAGAATAAATTTTGTATGCCAATTCCAATCCAAAATCTAATTGTTGATTTAAAGTGTGTTTACGAACAAGAAGAATAGCATTCTCCCATAGTTGAAGTTTTGGGCCAAACCTTGAAGCTGACTTAAATCCAAGAAATAAAACTGATAAAAAAGTACCAATCCAAAATAACATTATTTTTATTATAACCTTTAAACAAAATGGATTCATAATTTCTAATATTTTGAAACTCTAGCGAGAGATAGGACTAAATTTAAATGCGGAGAGGGCAAATCTGAAACTTTTTTGAAACTAAAAAAAAACAAATAGAAGATAATTAAAAAGTATTTAGAAAGTAGGGTAATATAATATATTATGGTAGAATAGACTAATTTTAATTATCGTCTCTATTTATGAAGATTCTCACTAATATTCAAACATCTCAACTCGGTGGAATTGGGCAAACACTACACAATCTAATTACTTCTCTGGAAAAGAAAAATCCTGAAAAAGTAAAAATTGTTGGGGTTGAAGTTATATCCGAACCAAACTGTTCTGAAAAAGGAATTTGTTATCATTCAACCTCAGATTCTGTTTTGAAAATGATTTCAGTGGGAGTTAAAACAGCTTATTTTGGAGACATTATTCGAAATGTAAAGAATGTAAATGAAATAAAAAATAACTATTCAGAGTTGATTGATACTTATATTTCAATCATTAAAAAAGAAAATCCAAATTTAATATTAATAAATGGTACATATTTTGTACCATGGTGTTTATTTCAAGCAGGTAATCAGTTAGGAATTCCCATGGTTCTCCATTATCATGGTATTTTGTCCAAAGAAACTGCCCATTTTGACCTTCCAACACAAAAAATAATTCTAGAGATGGAAAGAACTTTTGATAATGATGAACTTTTATATATATTCCCTTCTGATTTAGCAAAAACAACTGTAGAAAATGAAGTGTTTCAGCATCAAATTTCTAGAAGTGCAATTATTCCAAATTCAATTCCTAACCATTTTTTTAAAATTAAAAATATTGGGTTGTCTAAAAATGTAGCATTCATAGGTCGTTGGTCTGCAATTAAGAATCCTGGATTTATTAAAAAAATTTGCAACTATGATCAAAGAAATAATAAAGACTATTCTTTTAATGTTGTTTCAAATATAGAGAAGGCCAAAAAAGAAATTGGAGAGAATTTCAATAATATAAAATTGTATGAACCAATGAATAGTTATAAATTAGCTAGGTTTTATGAAAAGATGGGTATCGTTATTAGTCCATCATTGTTTGAAACGTATGGTAATGTTGCCCAAGAGTCGATAGCCACTGGAACACCGGCATTGGTTAGTCCTAATATGGGAATCGCTGAAACATTTCGTGAATTGGGATTATCTGACTATATTGTTGACTTTAAATCGACGAAAAATGTTTACCAAAAAATCATCAACATTAGCGGTCAACCAATTAGTAATAAAGTGAGAAAAAAACTTAAATTTAATCTGACTCCATACGCTATTAACGAACGTTTAATTAAAGTACTCCAATCAGCCTAATATTAAAGAGAAATTTTCAATTTTGTGAAACATTGGGATTTGGAACCTTTCTATCCCTATAAAATCTATTTATTTTCTAATTTCTAAATTTAATTTATGTAATTCTTTAACATTTTTATTATTTCAATTAACATAGCCAAATTCTATCATTTCTATATAGTCATCATTACAGGATGCGGGGTAAGTGAGTCTGGTAAGAAACTGTCTCTATAACTCTACACTTTTTTAAACCCTTTCAAAAATTATTTTTGACAACTTCTCTGATTTTTTCATTAATATTTTCACTACTAAAATTAAAAATCTTCTCTTGTATCTTTAAAGGAAAAATTCTTTTTATATCTTTACTGTAGGAAGAACCATTTCCAGCAACTTCATAAGAAAATCTCTCTAAATCATAAAAGGATAATTCGTTAGGATAATCAATTTTTATTGGTCCTGAAATTCCACTTTCTTCTTTAATTTCACCATTTTCCATAATAAATTCACCACAACGCACCCAAAGATAAAGAGGGAATATCTCATTTTCTGAATCTAAATTTTCAAAAACACAAAAATTTTTACTATTTTCTACTGTTTTCCAACTAAAATGTTTTTGGCTAACTAGATATTTCTTTATAACCTGATCTCTTTGAGTCATACCATCTAAAACTTCACCCTCACCTGTTACTTTATTTAAAGTATTTTTACAAAATTCTATTGAATGACAACCTATATAACTTGAAGTGATAGATTCACTGCATAATGAACAAAAATCTTGATTTTCTAAACATTCAACTTCATTAAATTTTTCACATTCAATTTGATTTTTTGGATAATTATTTTGTAAAGAAATAAGTATTCCAGGAATTATCCCTAACAAGATTAATATAATTCCTAAAAGCAAATAAATCCAAGTTAACTTATTTTGTTTCTTGTTTTGAAAAAAATAAATAAATAATCCTATTATCCCTAAAATTATAAATACTAATGATGTTGGTATTGGCATATAGAATTCTACCATTCTATATAGTCATCATTACAGGCTGCGGAGGGGGAGAGATTCGGACTCTCGGTGCCTTGCGACACACACGCTTTCCAAGCGTGCGCACTAGACCACTATGCGACCCCTCCTGAGTGTTCCTATTTTATCAAACTTTCCAACTTATTTTTAGCTTTTCTTAAAAGTATCTTTTCACTATCATAGGCTAATTTTTCACTTGCTTCATCAAAACTAAACCAATCTCTATCAATCACCATTTCACTATCAAAATATTTAAGACTACTTTCACTCACATATTCCATCAAAAAAAATGTCACTTTTTTAACAATTTTTTTTCTATTTTCTTGATCCCACAAAATATAATTGTTAGATCCTAATTTATAAATTATTTTGGCTTTAACTTTACCCTCTTCTTCTACTTCTCTCAAAGCCGCTTGTTTCAAAAATTCATTTTCTTTCAAATGACCTTTAGGAAATTTATATACCGGTCCTTGTCTCTTTGATTTTTTATCTAATTTATAACTAGAAATAGTTTTAATTAACAGCCAAAAAATTTTATTATTTTCTATTTTATAAACCAAACCACCCGCCGATCTTTCATCGTAATATAAGTTGTCTTTTATTTTTATGGCCTCATTTTTCATTAGTAATAGATTATATCTCGAAATGATAAAATTAAGCCAAATAGTTAAAATTTTAAATTAAAAAATGAAAAAATTTTTCAGCCTTAGTTTAATCGTGGCTAGTTCTTTATTTTTATCTGCTTGTGGAGTCAAACCAAATACAACTTCCATTGTTTCTTCATCAAATTCCAATAAAGATGAATCACAAGAGTTTTCTTTAAAAGATTTAATTGCCAAAAACATTCCTCAAAAATGTACTTGGCAAGGTCAAGAAGAAGACACTAAAATCAGTGGAGAAATTCTTATCAGTGGTAAAAAATTTAAACAAATTGCCATCATAAAAAATGAAGAAGGTGAAATGAAAATGAATTCAATTAGTGATGGTCAATATATTTATAGTTGGAGTGATCAATCTGCTGCTGGTAATTTTGCTATGAAATTTAAAATTGATGATACTCAAAAAGATGCTTCTAATACTAGTGTCTCCAATCAACAAGTTGATATGAATCAAAAACAACAATTCAAGTGTAGTCCTACAATAGTCAGTGATGCTGATTTTACTCTTCCTCAAGGTGTTGAATTTACTGACTATAGTGAGCTTTTAGATCAAATGAAAAGTAGTTTGCCAACTAATTAAATTTGACTTGAAATTATTTCGATAATTTTACTAGTTGATTGATAGGGAATTAAATTAGTTACTTTTATTAATTTAGCTCCTATTTCTTTTGCTTGTTGTTTTTTCTTTAATAAATTTCTGTCATTTTCACTTACCGCAATTATTTTTGGCTTTATTATTTTTACTAAGTTGAAATAATCTTCATCATTCATCATTTCCGGCAATTTAATTACATAATCCACCATTTTTAGCTTTATCAAAAATTCCGCCCTATTTTTTTGGCTATTTATTGGCCTAATTTGTCCTTTAATCTTTTTAATATTTTTATCCGACTCCAGCATTACTATCAATATTTTTCCTTTATTTTTAGCCTTTTCCAAAAATTTTATATGACCCAAATGAACTATATCAAAACACCCTCCCACTAAAACAATATTTTTATTTCCAATTTCTTTAACTAATTTTTCTATTTCTCCAATCTCAATTATCTTTCTCATCAATTTATCTCACCAATCCTAATGGCATATACCAAGTTAATGGTTTTTTACAAACAGGACAAGTTGTTGGTGGAGTTTTTCCTTTATGAATATAACCGCAATTTACACATTTCCATTCCAATTCTATTTCTCGGTTGTAAAGAGTATTAGCATCTAAATGGGTAGCAATAATTATGTATCTTTCCTCATGTTTTTCTTCAACTTCTCTCACTTCTCTAAACAATCTTTCTGCTTCAGTATCCCCATCAATTTTAGCCTGAGCTTCAAAAGAAGGGTACATTTCTGTCCATTCATGATGTTCACCAGCCGCAGCCATTTTTAAATTTTCCACTGTTTTAGTACTATAAGGTCCAATTTCCAGAGTTTCAGTTACTTTAACTGGTTCTTTAATCATTTCAAATTCCTCTTCAGCATGAGCCCTTTCTTGATCTGCAGTTTCTTCAAAAACTCGGGCAATCCATTCCAAATTTTCTTTTCGAGCCATTTTAGCAAACATATGGTATTTATTTCTTGCTTGGCTTTCACCAGCAAACGCTTTTAATAGGTTTTCTTGAGTTTTTGTCATATAACTAATCCTAACATAAATCTAAAACTTTCCTGTTCCAAAAATCAAACAAGTAGCTAATCCATCAACTCCAATTCCGACATAATTCCACTTATTATTAAGTTGATTATCGTTATGTGGTTTATCACCAGCATACAGCCATTCAATTGTATGAACTCCATTTAATTTATATCCATAACTAATATTTTCTCCCAAAGACGTAAATCCTAATTTATTAAACCCATCCTCATTTTCTAAATAATTTTTAAATCCTTCATGTTTATCAACTGATTTTATTCCATTTAAATATTTTGCCCTTATTTGGGCATAATTTGTTAATTTATCATCCCAATTTAACACTTGTGATCCATATCTTTTTCTATATTCATTTAATGCTTCAAATATTTCTCTTGGTGTCGCCATTTTGGCATCTTCACCCACTTTCATAGTCCACGTTACCTCATCTATTTGTTTAGCCACCCCCCATGGTTCATTATCAATTGTTGGGGTTGGTTTAATTATTTTCTTTTTTATTTCCGTTGTTGGTATTACTATTTTTTCAATTATTAAAGTTGGTGTTGGTTCAATCTTTATTTTTTTTATTATTGGAGTTATCCTTGGATTTATTATTTCTCTAAATCTTTCTAAATTTTTAAACAATCCAATTATTATCACTATTTCTATTACCAAAATTATCCACTTTACCCCTTCTTTCAATTTCATTGTTTAATTATAAATTAAATTTTTCTTTCAGTTTATTTTCAGCTTAAGATTTATAATTAAGTTAATATTAATATTAACTTAATTATTAATTAAATAATTATGTCTATTAAAAAATTATTTCCTCCTGTTTTCTTAATTTTAGCTTCTATTGTTGGAGTTGCCACTTTTCTTTCTCGAGATAATAAATCAACTGAAATTGATTCCGCTTCTTCAGATCAACAAAATTTTGATCAATCTGATTCTTTAACAA
>Ga0172381_10002548_pt1 | contig 20060 bp, 24 predicted proteins | sample Leawel6488metaG_FD_119754 | JGI IMG/M metagenome (GOLD analysis project Ga0172381, IMG submission 119754) | Leachate microbial communities from a municipal landfill in Southern Ontario, Canada - Leachate well 64-88 metaG | ecosystem: Engineered > Solid waste > Landfill > Unclassified | place...
ATAGTAGCAATCCTTACTACTTTTAAGTAAAATTTGCTCTAGACACAAAACAAAATTAAAAAATCCTTGCAGGATTTTTGGCTGTTAAAATGCAGCTGAAAAACAAAGCATTTAAACATGAAACAAAAAGTAAGCATTTCAATTGATAGCGAAAAAATAAAGCTATTGGAAAAAATGTTACACGACGGCAAATTTAGAAGCAAATCTCATGTTATTGAATATAGTATAGATAAATTCTTAAAAGAAAATAACGGAGTAAAATAAGATGACAAATACTGTACAAAACACAAATAGGAGGGGATTTTTAAGAACAGCTGCAAAACTAACAGTTCTTGGACTTGTTGGAAAATGTATTTATGATTCTGCAGAAAAAACTGCTCAAATGGAATCTGAAATAAAACCTGTTGCAATTCATGATTTAAATGGAGATGGCAAACTCGATTATATTGTAGAATCTGCTGGTTCTACTGCTTTACCAAATCATTATTCTTTAAACTGGTATGATGGAAGTAAGGTTAGAGAAGAAGTAAATGATTCTAGGGATGAACTTGGTAATGTTGTAATCAACAGAAGATATTTTGCAAAAGGATTTAGTCGTCCTTGTATGTCTACACATATAAAGTATTCAACAAATCCTTCAGAACCTAGATTTTATACTGTTGAAGAGTCAGAAAGTGGAGAATATTTAGATATAGTTGTTGCTGATAATACTCCTGACTTTCCAGTTACTATTCCTGTTTATAGGGGAGCTATAGCTAAAAATCCTAAATCTGTTGGGAGAGTAAACTAAAATGACAAATACACAAAAAACAAATAGAATGGGACTTTTAAGAAAGTTAGGTTTAGCAGCTATTGTCGGGACTGCTGGACTTGTAAGTTCTTTTGGATGCAGACCTTATGATAATTTTGATGATATGAGGCCTAGATATTCACAGTCCCAATATCCTGACTTTAGTGAAGAAGAAATGTTTTCTGTTGAAGATGCTCCTGTAAAACCTGAAGATTATGTAAAAAATGACATTAAAGGTTTTGGAGAAATTAGAAAAATTCCTAGTGATAAATTTAATTTTAGAGTTCATAATGCTTATAAAACTCAGGAAGGAAATTCTGTTGTACAATTAGGTGCATTTTATTATCTTATTGATAATAATGGACAGTTACTTACAACAGGTTCTCATAAAATTAAGAGAGTTGGAAATCAAATTTATACTAAGACTGGAACTATTGTAGAAGTTGCTAATGCTCCAAGAAGTTGTTTTGATATTGATTCAGAAACAGTTAGAAGTGGATTTGAAGAAAGAAATAATGGAGTTTATCTAAGAGGATATGGAGGAATAAAGTAAAATGTCACTTGAAGGATTAATTGGAAAAGAAGAAGTTAAAAAACTTAGTGGAAAACCCTTTAATATTGATCCCAGAGGTTCTTATGATAGAAGAACTTTTGTAAAAAGTGCAGGTATATTATTTGATTTAAATGAACATTATGGCGAATTAAGCAAGAACATAAATAACATGGATGCGCTTAAAGATGTTATTAAAGATGTTATTCCATATGCTGTTGGCGATCCTGGTGAAAATGTAGCTTTATACACTGAAAATCCTCATCTTGCACTTTCACAAGCAGAAGCTTTGCTTGGTTCTGCTGAAGTTTCAATGGCTCAATTTGTTGAAAATAATCGAAGTTCATTACTTGATAAACTTGATGCAAAACAATTATATTCTTTATTTGCTCAAACTCCTTCTTATGAGACTGGAAAGCCTGAATATGATAGAATAAGAGATCTTAAAGATAAAATGCAACAATTAGGGCAGGCTCAGCAAGATGGAAAAGATGTAGGGGCTGTTGTTCAAAAAGAACTTAATGATTTATTAAAAAAAGTTACTCCTGAACAAATGGCTTATATTCAAAATAATCCTCATTTGGTACGTCCTTCTCTTGAAAAAGCAATTATTGGAAAGATAGAAAGAGCATTTGGAAAAATTTTCAAAGATGAAAAAGGAGCTTATGATAAGAAGGCGATAATAGATTATTTAACTGCTAATTATGAAGCTGTTGAAGATCAAATGTCTACTGCTCATACTGATGATGACCGAAATGATCTTTGGGATAAGAGTCTAAAACCTCTTTACTTAGCACTTGCTAAAACTCTGCAAGGTTCAGAGAAAAAAGCTCAGAAAATGGAAGATAATCCTGAAAGAGAAAACTGGAAATCAGAAGTGAAAGGCAAGGGAATGCGTTGCTAAAAAATGAAACAATTTTCAAAAATAATTAAAGCTTGTCTATTTGCAGATTTAGTTGTCTGTGGATTGTCTTTTGGAACTAGTGCTTATAATTTAATGGGATTTTATAGTGTTCCTGAAGTTTCAAAATTAAGTACTGAAGATCATGGAATTATTAGAACAAGAAATTATAGGGATAGAAGAGATGTTCTTAACGATGTAAAAGATCCTGTTCAACATACAGAAGCTGAAACTTATTTAAATGGATTAGAGACTTCAAATGCAGTAATTGGAATATCTGGACTTGCTGCAATATGTGCAGGTTCTGGATTAGTTTTAATGTCACAAAAAAATAGAAAATAAGATTCATAGAATTATTTTTATTTAAACTATTTCATTTATCATCTTAATACATATTTTAAAAAAAGCATCTGCTTTAATTTGCCATTGGTCTATTACTCTTCCGTCGATATCTTTTATTTCTCCATGAGCTATTTTTCTATGAAGTTCATAGATTTCCTTTATGTCTGCAACATAATTAATTTTCAACAGGCCTTTATCCACAAAATTTTCCTTTAGAAGCATTGTTATATGTTCTGGGCTTGGTGGAAGTATTTTAACTGCCATTAAAAGGGCCTGAGCTGATTCAATCATTGCCCAATAACATCCTTCAATTGCACTCATTTCAGCAGTCCTGCTTCGTACAATATGTCCTGGAATCCTGTTTAGTATAGTATACATTGCTTCAGGAGTTGATTTAATTCTTCCTTCTTGCAGCAATATTTTAATCGGATCAAAAAATCCTGCAAAGTCTATTAGGGCTTCTCCATATCTTATGATATTGATTATTACCGGGTCTCCTTTTGACAAGTCTTCCCACCAAGTTGTGAGTTTAACTGTATTAATGTGCAAGTCTTGTTTGTAGGGATTTTCCTGGATAATTTTTCCAAGTTCTTCTCTATACCACATTATCAGCCTGTCATCAAATTTAATTATAGCATCATCTACAACAAGAATAATATCAATGTCAGAATCAGCTGACTCTTCGTGCTTTGCAGTAGAACCAAATAAAATTACTGATTTTATTATCTTGTCAAATTTTATATAAACTTTTTCTGCAAAGTCCATTGCAATTTCCCTTTCTGTTTTTAATTGCAGTGTTGGAATACTTTTTGGAACTTTTTCCAGTTTAGTTTTAGATTTTTTCACCATCTTTTTGAAAGGAATAATTTCATTAAATAAAGTTTAATGAAGATTCCATATTTGCTTTAATCTACGATTAAAGTAATATATACTTTATAAAAGATATGTTTATTTTTAAACCTGTTGTTTTATTGATTAGGAGTAGATGGTAAGTCCAAACTTATTGGTTTGGAGTACCTGAGAATCTGTTTCTATCTCCTGGAATTTCTCCTCCGAGTTCCATTGGAAGATTTTCAAATCCTGCTCCATATAATCTATGATGAACTGCAGGATTTATTGGACCAAGACCTCCTGAAAAATATGAACCATAATTTCCCATTTGACTCCAGGTAGCTCCAGCTTTCATTGAATAAAGAGGAGAATCAAAAGCTTCTATACTTGGTCTGAATGGATTTCCTCCGCCTTTTTCTGAAAAATATTGCCACCAATTTCCTGCTTCTATAATTTTTTTACCTTCAAATCCTTTTTCCCCTAGTTTTTCCATTATTTGTTTCATAGGAACATTTCCCATTCCCATTGGAAGTTCTGTATGGTCCAGACCAAAGTTATCGGAAAGGTGAACATGTTTTACATAAGGCGCTATTATTTCTGATTGCTTGACAATATCTTTTTCAGTATAACCTTTTTTTCTAAGCATATTTATATGGCCAACATCCCAAGTTGCACCAATCAGTTTTTCAGCCTGGTTCTTTGCTTCTGAAGTTCCTAGTTCACCTTTCATTTTTTCAACAAATGTTTCCCTTGCTTTTTCTATTAATACTTTTAAGTCTTCTGCTCTACTTAGACCTCCGCCTGCAGGAGGATTTTCAATGTTGAGTACTGGAGCAGTATCTCCAAATTTTTTAAATCCTTTAACTGCAACATTTGCAAATGTTTCTGCTGATTTTTCAACTACAAAATCCTGAAGCGGTTTCCATATCTGCGGAGTTTTAATTTCCTGAAGGACTTTAACTCCTTTATCAAGAACTTCTGTAAGTGCTTCTGGATTTTTGTCAATGCCTTCTTTTATTAATGGAGAAACTTTTTCTGCATATTCTTTTAACTTTTTCATATCCTCTTTATTATCACTTTTAATTGCATTTGCATATGCGCTATCAAAAACATTTTTTAAATTTCTATAAGCATCCTGAAGATAGATTTGACCGTGAGTAATATCTTTTTGAATACTTTTTAGGTTTTTCTTTGCTTCATCAAATTCCTCTGCTTTTACATTATCAAAATTAACTTCCCCTCTCATCAAAGAATTCATTGTATCTCCTGAAATCTTATAATTGGACTGTATTTTATCAAGTATATCTTCTCCATAAGTTACATGCCTGTTAATATCTGAAAGTTGAGAAGTCCAGGTATCTTCATTTAACTTTTTTAATTCGTTTGTAGGCCTAAAATCCCTAGGTTTTCCTGTAAACTCTCCTTCTTTTTTTCCTTCTTCTGGAAAATATCTTTTTGCATATTCAATTGGGCCTATCTTTCCTGTTTCTGGATTAATTACCCACATTGCTGTTGTCATTTCTTCTATTTTTTTTGTCTCAGGATTATAGGCTTTTGTTTTTTGAAGCATTTCAGGGAGTTGAGCTGTTGAATGAACTGTTACTGAAATATTTCCTTTAGGGTCAATTTTATGACTTCTTAATAATGCAGAAGTTAATTCTAATTCAGCACCTAGTCTGTTTGATTCTTCCCATCCACCTTTTTCTCCTATTCCTGAAGCTTCTATTATTGGTGCATGAACTGAAGCACTAACTCCTGTTAATTTTCCCAGCCTTCTCATTTCATCAAGATGCTGTTCTGGAATAGAATCAAATACACTTCCGGATATTCCTCCAACTTCAAGATGAGTCATTCCTGGATTTAGTTTTGCATTAAGCTCTCCTAATTGATTTGCTGTTCTTGGGTCTGTTGCCATCCCAATAGAAGTCACACTTGACTGATAACCAGTTGAAATATATTTTTGAGAAGATTCTTTAGGTATAAGAAAATTATCTGATCCTCCATAGATTGATTCATAAGATGCCATTATTAAATATAATTTAAGAGATAATTTTAATTTAGTCTGGTAATTTTATATCCTCTTTTTATCCTATTAAATTAAGAAAAATTTATTTATATAGTTTTGGATTAACTTAGCAAAGTTTCCATGAACAGGTTTTGCATCTCATATCTACTTTTTTTCCAAAAATTCCTTTTCCTATTGGAAATCTCTTACAAACTTCAGGCTTAATATTGTCTATACTGCAGGTAGTTATCCCATCCTTTAGCATTAAAAATTTACAATGCCCATTTATTTTCTTTAATTTATTATTTTTTCCTAGAAAATCCTTATATCCTGCTTTTTCTATTCTTTCTATATCTTGTTTAGTCAGATTTATTCTTAACCTGCAGCAATTTCCACATCTTAAACATTTAAACTCTTTTCTTCCAAGAATAAATTCTCTGAAGTAAAATAAATAAAGAACAATCAGGGTGATTATTATATCTATAATAATTGAAGAAGTTTTCATATAGTTTTAAAGTAATAGTTAATATATAAAATATATCATAATTTATATCTGCGGATATAAGTTAGTTAAGATAGCCATTTTTACCATGAGTAAATCATGCTAAAAACAGTTTAATATGAATTCACTTCACTATTAACTTAGTTAATATCTTCTTTTGTTTGGTTTTTGTCCTGAAACAGGTTCATAGTTTTTGCTTTCATCCTGAATCATTCCAGGATATTCATTTGAAGCAAGAGCATTTGAAGGTCTTAATCCTAAAGAGGGATTTGAACTGTTGTTTGAAAACCCTAAGCTTGGCCCTTTGTTTAAGAGTTCTGGAGCAGAAATCATTTTAGGATAACTTGAAGTATCGTCGTAGTTTTGCGCATTTGACCCTGTGTATTTTGAGGCTTGATATAAAGAAGAAGACCCTTGAGTATAACTTGGAGCAGTGTTTATTTGAGTTGTATTTTCTGTTGCCTGACTTGCTGTTGGAACATCTTTTAAACTTGTTTCCAGCTGAGTTTCTTCTGAAAGCTTTAGCATAGGGGAAACTCCTATATTTTGAATTTGCGGATATTTAGGAGTGGAAATATTTACTAGGGTTTCAAGTTCAGAAGATTCTGTTTCTTGCTCTTCTTTTATTGGGGTTATTATTTTGTTATTAAATGGATTTACTTTTGTAAGTGCTTTAATTTCAGATTTGCTGTTTTCTTTCTTTAAAATCTTAGAATTTTTTTTAACCATAGAATTAGATAACTTGACCAGATTTAAAATTTTCTATATATAACATAATCTAAAACTACCTTTTTCCTATAAGCGATTCTCCAAAGACTTTTGGAAGTTTGACTTCTGATTCTTCTTTGTATGGGAATGCAGCCATTCCATGGCCTTTTTTATAAAGATCATAAAGAGTATAACAAGCATCCATTGCTTTTGCTCTTGCAAGTGATCTTATGTAAGTTTCTGCATAATTATCTCTTTTTACTCCTTTTTCTTTAAGTCTTTTTAATTTTTCTTTTTCATATTTCTTATCTGGTTTTTTTTCTTTAACTTTAAATACTGAAAATAAAGCTGAAAATGGATTTAAGTCTTCTTCCTCTTTATCTTCTTTGTCTATTGTTAATTCGTCAATATCTATTTGAAGTTTACCAAGTGAATCATCAGTCATTCCCTGAACGAATTTTAATGATTCTGCAAGGTCTGATTGGTCGAGTTTATCCTTAAATAAAGCAAGTTCATCCTCATTTAATGCATAAGCTTTGAATTCAACATCTGCTCTTCCTCCAAAGGTATAATGCTGTCCAGATTTACTTGGAATTCCCCTGAACTTAAATTCAATAAATACCAGTGAATAATATTTTCTTAGCTTTTTTATTTTAATAAAATCTCTTGGCAGTTCTCTTGAACCTATAGCATCTTTTACTCTTACTTCATTTTTTCCCATTAATGCGAGTTCAAGCATTATTGTATTAAATGCAGTAACTAGAGCAGGGTTTCCAGCTAGTTTTTCATTTGTTGATAATTGTTGAGCTGCCCTTAAATAGGGTTTTGCCCATCTTGAATTTAATTTTAATGCTTCAACCTGGCTTTTTAAATATATTTTTTCAATTTCAAATCTTTTTCTTAGTTCTTGTTCACTTGTTTTTTTCCATTCAAAAAACTCCTGGACTCTTGGCTTTAAAATTCTCTTAACTCTTTCATTTAAATCCAGCTTATCTACTTCTTCAGGAGAATTAACTACCATAAATGCATCTCTTAGTGTTACAAATTGCAGATTTCCTGATGACAAGGCATTAAGGCTTCCCTGACCTCTTTGAATATCTACTTTGTCCATCCAGATTTGTTTTAATGACAAGATTCCTGCTTCTTTTTTTGATTTGTCTTTTGAATTTGCAGCATCATAATGACTTAGTCTTATTTTGAATTCTTTTAAATCATAAATCAAATTTAAAACTCCTTTTAGAATATTATTAACTGTTCCAAGAACTCTTGAAGATTCCTGCTGCATTTGAGATGCTTTTCCCTGAAGTTCTGAAAAATGTCCTGAACCTGGAGAAGATGCAAAATTATCTGTTATTTTTTCAACATTTCCTGGAAAAAAGTCATTCATAAAATCCAAAAGCCAGAAATAAACAGGTTCTAAAGTTTCAGTACTTGAATCATACATTAATTTATACGATGCTGATGGTTTATAGTTAGCTTTTTCATCATAAGACAGTCCTTTATTTAATTTTCCAATACCTTCTATTATCTCATCTGTTTCTGACATTTTTTATCACCTTTTTATAAGTTATAGTAAGAAGTTCTTATTTTTAAATCTTCTCGAAAGCTTTTAAAGGTAAAGAGAACTTGTTAAAATGTACTATACCATGAAGAAGAATAAAAGTAAAAAGATTAGCAGAGGAATTAATTGGAAAGTTGTAGTTTATTCAGTTCTTGGGCTTATTTGTATTGTTTTATCTTTTAAAATTGACTGGGCGTTTTTACTTCCTGCTGTAATATTTATGCTTCTTAATCAAAGAGAACTAAGCAAGAAAAGGTAAGAATTGTATTATTTTTTCTTAATCAAGTCCATCATTGATTTTCTTTCGAATTTAATGACTTCTCCACTGTCAGAATCAATCATAGCATGAATTATTATAAGGCCTTCAAGCATACATGTTAGATTCCAGGCTTGAATGTCTTTTTCATTATGCTTATATTTTTGGAGGACAGCTATTATTTTACTGAATTTTGCACTTATTTTGTTTTCCAGTGTTTTTGCCATTGCAATTTCAGTTATCTTATCCAGGTCTACTTTTATGTTGGGAGTTATTACTTCTAGTTTTGGAAACTCTTTATTTTCCACTTTGACTAATTTATCTTCATACATTTTTATTTTTTCAAGCTCATTTACTACAAAACTAAATACTCTTTCACCTATTTTATAATCAAGACTTTTTTTATTATCATTTCCAAAAAAGTCCATTACAAAAAAACCTGTGCATAGTTCTGCTTCTGGATATTCCTTTTCAAATTTTTTAAATTCTTCAGAGTTAGTTATTATTTCAAAAGTTCTTTTTAAAGTTGTTTTTTCCATTATTTTTTGTTAAATATCAGACAAGTTTACTTCTTTTTTGTATTTTTAGTTAACTTTAAGTGTTTATTAATTTTATTATTCTTTACTCCTTGTTTATTCAAAAGGTTTATAATACTCTTTTTTATCTGGATGTAATGGTATTTTATCATGATAGCAGGAATGTGCTTGTACTTGAAGATGATCCTGGAATAAGGTTTGTTCTTGGAGCTACTATAGAACATTTAGGTTTTGTTCCTTATTCTTCTGAGAGCCGCGAAGAATTTATAGGAATGTATCGCTCTATTCCATATTTTGCAATAATCCTTGATAATCAGGTCCCTTATGACAAGAATGGGCCAACTCGAAAAGATATTGGAATTACTCTTGCACCTCAGTTACTAAGAAAAGAACCTAGACTTAGGGTTGCCCTTCATACTGGGGATGATATGAAACAAAGAGTTCCTGAGTTTGAAAAAATTGGTCTTATCTATCTGCCTAAACCTGCTTCAATAAAAGATATAGCAAAATTTTTAGCAGCTGCTTAGAAGATTATTTTACCTTTTTTGCAGGAACATTTCCATATCTTTTAACTCTTGCTTTTCTATAGCCAAATAATCTTTTGTAATTAGTTATTTCTTCCTGTGTTCTTATTGCAATCTGTTTTTTAGGGGTTATTTTTTCAGAAAATTCCATTTTTAATTTTAATTCTGGAAGCTTTTTTTGTTTCATTGATTAGATAAAACTTAGAGTTATATAAAGATTTATAAATGGAAATTATTGAATTTTTTTATGATAGCTTTTTTTAGGGATTATCAGCCAATAGAAGATTTACCTCATAGAGTTCTTTTGAGGAATCTTGAACATGATATTTGTGAATCTCTTGAAGAATATGGACAAGAATTTGAAGTTGCTGGTTTAGCTTCTTATCAGAGATTTACAAAAAAAGCAGTTGAATTAGTCCCATATTTTATTAAAAGAAGCCTTCCAGTTACAATCAACATAGAAGAAGGTGAAGAATATCCAAGAATAATAAGTACTGATGCAGTATTTCCAAGCAGATTTGAACAGCCTTATGTAGAATATTTTATTGATAAAAAATTTTGTCAGTATGCAAGAGACATTTCCTCTGCTTATGCAGTAATTGTCAATGCTACTAGAAGAAATGGCAGACTTAAAGGAGTAGAAGAAAAAATAATGGCATCTAAAATTCTTCATGAGATAGACAAAGACGGAATGATTAATGGAGAATTTTTAATAAATCCAGAAGACTTAGACTTTGCAAGAAGGCTTGTTCTTGGTTTTAGATAGGATTATTTTATCTACTTTTTAATGCATAGATATTTATCTCTGGAAAATTTCCAGCTGTGTCTGAGAAAATAACCTGAGGTTCTGTTCTTTGATATGAAAATCCAATTCTTCTTGCCAGCCTATTTGAATCAGGATTATTAACTGATGTTCTGATCAGTAATTCACTAATTTTTAATTCATCAAATGAAAATTCAACTAATCTGTTCAATGCCTCGGTCATTATCCCCTGCTTCCAGAATTCTTCACAAAGAAAATAGCCTAGTTCTGCAGTTTTTCTTTTTCTATTTGTCAAAAATAAGCTTACTTCTCCAATAATCCCTGAGCTCCTTTGAAGTTCAATTCCCAAATCATAGATTAATCTTGGATTTTTTTGATTTTCTTTTATGCAAAATGAAATCCATTCTTCTGCATCAGAAATAGAATATTTTTTGTGTGCAGAAAGAACATATTGAGCTATAAATGGGTTACTAAGTGCATTTTCCAGTGCTTGTGCATCATTTAAAACATAATCCCTAAGCCTTAACCTTTTGGTAATAAGTTCCATGCATTTAGATAATTATTTTAAGTCTATAATTGATTCTATTGTATTTTTGTTATTGATGGATAGTAAAAAATCAAGGAAAGTATTTACTAATGTGCATATACTTGAGTCTTTTTCAGGTAAAAGAGATTATATAACTCATCAGAAAAAAGGACCTAAGATATAATTAATTTTTTACTTTTTTTCTTTAATTTCTTTTTCTATTCTACTTATGAAATCTGATTTTTTTATCTGAGTAACTTTATTGTCTTTTCTTACTGCTAGATTGCCTGAAGCTTCTTCTTTATCTCCGATAACTACAATATAAGGAATCTTTTCCATTTCTGCCTGCTTTATTTTTCCACCAATAGGTTCTGATTTTATATCAGTGTCTACTCTAAATCCTCTGTCAGCTAATTCTTCTGCTAATTTTTCACAAGCTTTATTGTTTTTATCTGTAAAGTTAATTACTCTTATTTGTTTTGGAGCAAGCCATAATGGAAGCTTTCCATTTGTATGTTCAAGCAGTATTCCAATAAATCTTTCAAGTGAACCATATACCACCCTATGGAGCATTACAGGTCTTTTTTGTTCATTATTTTCATCTGTATAGGTTAAATCAAATCTTTCTGGCATTGCAAAATCAAGTTGTATAGTTGAAAGCTGCCAAGTTCTATTTAGGGAGTCTTTTACATGAAAGTCAATTTTAGGTCCATAAAATGCACCGTCTCCAGGATTAATTTTAAAATTAATTTTTTTCTTTTTTAGAACAGATTCTAAAGTTTTTTCTGCTTTGTCCCAAGTTTTGTCGTCTCCAATTCTTTTCTCTGGCCTGGTTGACAATTCTACATGGTCGAATTTTAAATTAAATGTTTCATAGAATTTACTTATTATATCCATTATTTTTATTATTTCTTCTTCTAATTGTTTTTCAGTGCAAAATATATGAGCATCATCCTGAGTAAACTGTATTACTCTGAAAAGTCCTGCTAAAACTCCTGAAAGTTCTACTCTGTGAACTACTCCCATTTCTCCAACCCTAAGTGGCAAGTCTTTGTATGATTTTGGTTTTGTTTTGTATACGAGCATTCCTCCTGGGCAGTTCATAGGTTTTACTAAAAAGTCTCTTTCTTCATAAGAGGTTCTGAAATTATTTTCTCCATATTTTTCCCAATGTCCTGAAATAAGCCAAAGTTTTTTATCTAAAATTTGAGGAGTTGAAATCTCTTGATATCCTGCAGATTTATGCTCTTTTCTCCAGAATTCTACTAAGTTGTTTCTTATAATTAGTCCATCATTATGCCAAAAAACCATTCCAGGAGCTACTTCTGAAAAACTAAACAAGTCCATTTGCTTTCCAATTATTCTATGGTCATTCTCTTTTAACTTACTTGTATCAAGTTTTGTTTTTGAAATTTCCCTTAAAAGTTGTTCGTGGTCAATTACTTCAGATTTATTAATTACTTTTGATTTAATTTCTGTATTATTTTCTCCAATAGTTCTTGAAAGCTCTGATAATGGGTGACCTTTGCATTTTAATTCAAATTCTTTGTAATAACCAAAAGGAGCTCTTGTTATCTTGTACTTTTTATTTTTTGATAATTCTTTTTCAGCAGATTCAAGTGTCTTTAATGCAAAATCTGGCCTGCTTAAAGAAGAAGACAGATGAGCATAAGGATAAAGAACAATATTTGTTGCATTAACCTGGGAAGCAAGGGAAAGTATTTCTTCAACATACTGTTGAAGAAGATTCAAGTTTTGTTCATCTTGTTTTTCAACTGCTGTAAATATTACCAGAGGGTCAGTCACTTCTATATTTTCTTTTCTTTTTTCGTTTAATACTTCAGGCTCTTTTAATGCTTTTTTAAGTGGCTTAAACTTGATATAATCGCAGTGTAAACTTAGTATTTTCATGAATATGATAGAGAAAGGGGGATTTAAAAATTCTTCTCTTAATGAATTAATATCTAGAATATTGATTATTTTTCAACATCAAACAATTTGCTTTTTCTTGCAAATCCAAATCCATTTGATGGTGAACTTATTTCTGTTAAAAGTTCATGCGCATCATCGTACAATTCTCTTGCAGCATTTATCTGAAGTTGTATTGGTGGTTGTTGCAATAGACTGTCCATTGCTTTTGTAACTTGGCTTGCAGTTACAACATAGTTATTTTTTTGTAGAACTCCTCTTACATATCCTATATCCCTGTCTGAAAGGGTTCCTTCTCTTATTTCCCTTCTTAATAATACTTTTTCAACTCTATCTGATTCTGCTGTATGTTCTCTTCTGAATTTTGGAAGCATTTCAAAATGTATTTCATCTACAACTTTTCTTACTACATCTCCTGGAGCATCTTTAAGTCTATTTGCCCATTCTTCATAATTGTCTGAAACATCAGGAGTTGTTGGAAGAGATTTTTCAAGATACATTTTAAGCATTTGTTTTCTTTCATCATGATTTAGCTGACCTACAACATCTACATATCTAAATCTTCTAAGTATTCCTGGAGGTATTGCCCTGGGATTATTTGTCATTGCCATAGTAATTACTCCATTATAGTCTCCCATACCATCCAGCACTTGAAGGAGAACTGTTTCTATTTGCTGCATGTCGGTTTCAGTGTAATTGCTTTCTCTTCCATTTCCTGCAAACCATCCATCAAATTCATCTAAGACTAATACTACTGGTTTTTGATCTCTGCCTTCTCTTCTAAGTTCCATTGCAGCATCATATACTCTTTTTACATTATTTACTGATTCATGAAGGTAAGCTGTTAAAGTTGAAGCAACACTTACACTTGCTCCAATAACTCTTGGGTCTGCACAAACTGCTCTTGCAAGTTCTGTTTTACCGCATCCATACGGGCCTATTAATAATAAATTACTTCTTACTTTTCCACCAGGTGCACTAAGTCTCATTACTCTTGGAATTGTTCCTGTTTCAACAATTTCCTGAAGATGTCTTTTTGCCCGATCAAAACTTTTTCCAATAACATCATCAATTTTTACTTCTGGAGTTGGCATTCTTTCAAAAGAGAACATTCCAATTTCTCCTTGTCTTCCTTCATAGTATTCATTATCATCATTTCTGTTTCTTCTTAATCTCCTTAATTTTTCAGAAGTCATTATTCCACTCATTTCATTTTTTAATTCTGCTGCTTTCAAAACTATTTCTTTTGCTTCATCAATTCTGTCATAGGGATCAGAGGTTTTTGCTAATCCTTGCAGTCCTTCATATAATACTCCAAATAGCTTGTCCCTTAGCCTAAAATAATCTGTTTCTTTTTTATTGTTTGGAGCAAGGTCATCTTGATTTTGGACAATTGTATCAAGATCCATAAGTTTTACTGCTTGGATGTCTCTCTCTGTTCTTCTGTTGTTTGCTTCGAGCGCTTTTCTTACTTCATCAGGAGCTCCCCCAATTACTGCAACATGTTCCATGGATAAAATCCTTTTATGATATGTTTCAAGCCTTTGTGCAACTTCATTAAATTTTCCGAGTACCATTCCCATTGTCTGGAAAAACATTTTTGGTTCTCTAATATATTCAAGTAATTTTCCATCCGATAATGCTGCAAGTTTTCTTGCTGATTGTTCCAACGCATATGGGCTTAGGTGATTTATTTCTTTTTTTCCTGATCTTAATTTTTTGTATGCAGGAATCTGGTCTGTTAATTCCAGTAGAATATCTGTAAGTATTGGATTTTCACTAACAAGTTTTACTTTAACATAAGCCCCTCTTGGTCTTTTCATTTCTTCATGCATTCTTAACATCTCGCCCATTGTTTTTGGCTTTTTTTCATCTTCTGGTTTTTGGAATCTGTCCTGCAGATATTTACTATAACCTACAAGTGTTTTTTGAAATCCTTCTACAATTGCAGGGAATTGAACCTTTGTATCAAAGAAAAGTTTGGTTGTTCTTTCAAGTAATTCCCTTGCTTTTTCAACTGCAGTTGCTTCTTCATCTCTATGGCCATATCTTGTTCTTTCCCTGTCTAAGTTATCAAGACGACCTTGAACATGAAGTTCATATTCAGAAGCAGCAGATAAATACCCATTAGTTATTACTGAAAGATTTCTTGCAAGGTTCTCATGTAATAGTGTAAAAAGAGACATGCTAAGGCCTGACCCTTCAAGTTCAGATTCTGTAAAATCAGGGTCTTTAAATGTCTTGGCCATTGTTGAACTTATTCTTCTAAGTTCGTCTTTTTCTTCAAGGATTCCCTCACATAATGCTTCAAGAGGCTCTTTTGTATGCTTTATAATGTTTCTTGAAACTGTTGAGCCAGGGTCAATACCCATGCCCATACTTTCTATTCTAGACATTAATTCTCTTATATTTTCAGGCATTCCTTCAATAGGTATTCCAAATAATTCAGAACGGTCTGGATCAAAATCATCATGTCCCATTAAATTAAAGCAAAAACCAGCAATTTATAAATTTTATTATCATAAAGTAATACTCATTAGTAACTATTATTTCCTGCAGGAATAAGTTATTTTCTATTGATTATATTACTTTATCAATTTGTATTTAAATGGAAATGATTGATTTTTGTTTTAAAGGGGGACGAAAATGAAAGTTTATAAATTTGACAAGACAAAAAACTCTAAGGTGGATAGAAAAATAATTTCTAGTTTTGGAGAAGCTGTTTATGGTTGTCCTGAAATCAGGTCTGTTTTTATAAAAGTAAATTTTAAAGATGGAAGTAGTATTGGATTTAAAAGAGATGAAGATGAAGACGATTTTCAGGATTTTTTTGAGAAACTTGAGAATAAAGATGCAACTGATGAAGAAGGGGTTTAATTAGAATTTTGGCTTGTTTCTTATTTTAGACCAGAAGAAATAAGTTAATAATATTACTGCTACAAAAATAACAGAGACAATTATAATCCAGTTATTCATTATTTTAGCACCAATTGCTGAAGCAGTTATCCCGCTTGATGATTTAGAGTTTAATTCTTCTTTTGTTGTATTTGAAGTTAGATTTGATTCTTTAGTATTGTTGATTGGAGTTGTTACAATACATTTTAATGATTCTTCTGGTTTTGAGTTAAGAACTTTGCAATTAGTTTTTGTTAGAGTACAGACTCTTGTTTGAGTCGAGTTTTTACATTCACTCCATTTTGTACAATTCCAATCACTTGTAAGACAATTTGGCTGAGAGCTTGAAGAGCCTCCGCTGCTGCCTCCACCTGAACTTCCTGAACCACTGCTGCCAGTGTTTGTAGTAGTGTCTGTAGGAGTAGTTGGCGTAGTATCAGTTGGTGTAGTTGTACCTGCATTAGGGTTTGAATCAACAGGTGCATTTGAATCTGCAATTATAGGGGTTGTACCAACTCCAGTTCCTACACTAACTCCTGCAGAAACAGTTCCTATCATAGCTATAACTAGAATAGTTAAGATACTAAAGAAAATTGCAATATTAAGTGATTTTTTTGATAACATGCTAAGAAGAGTTTTAACTATTTTATATATAAATCTTAGTTACTACTTATTTAGACGAAAACTTTTAAAGTTTTTTCTTAAACCCCTTTAAATTCAAATTAAGATTTAAATAGGCAGATTATTTTTTTAAACTTAATTATGAAAGATTTTGATGCAAGAAAAGAGAGCGCGAGAACAGAGTATGACTATAATTCTATTTGGAAAGAAGAGGAAGAGGAAGAAGTTAAAAATAAGATTAAAGAATTGCCCCAGGGTCTTCCTAGAAAAGGTCTTACTGGAAAATATATTAAAAAGAAAGGTCAGGTTGGAAAAGTTCAGTTAAAGCGAAGTTATGGAAGTTATTTTAGAGGACTTAAAGAAGACTAGGTTTTAGTATATAATTATATACTCGAATGAATATTGCTATTTTCGTCTGAATTAATCAGTCCGAAAATAGATTGTTTTTAACTTAATTTACTTAAAGATTAAAACAGCTAATTATCTGCAGAGATAAACAGGTCATGCTTGCAGGCATTCCAGATTATTATTTATCCAAAACCATACTCTGTAAGTATTGCAGGAAGATAAGCAACTGGATGGTTAAATTCTGCTTTTTCATCTATTTTTGGCTGATATTCAGTTACAACTTTTCCTGTTGATGAATTATAAACTCTGTTTAATCTGCCATTTGTGTATAATACTCTTGGAAGCCCGCTTAATCTTTTTTTAAATTTAAATCCGTCTGGATTTGCAATTTCATCTAGTTGTTTTATTGTCAGTCTTCTTGTTTTTGCCATTATTTTAGTCTAAATCAGGGTGTTTAAAAATCTTCCTATTCTGCTCAATAAAATAGTAATAAATTTAATTTTTTATTCTTGTAAAGATTTATAATTGTTAATTATTTGATGTTATTTATGGATAATTTATCTATAAATAATCCTACAAAAGAGGAGAAACATTTTTCGCTTGTATTTTGGATTATAATTTCCATAGCAATAGTTATTATCTTAGTCATTATTTTTATCTTGTTTAATGGAGGAGCTAAGAAAAGTACAGATTATTCTAATTCTGGTTTAAACAAAAGTGGAAATTCTTCTCAAAATTCAAAGATTAACAGAACTAGTTCTAATTCCAGTATTATAAAAAAAGAAAATAAGACTCAGACAAGTATGCTTAATAATACCAACATAATTAAATTTAATAATACAAACCTAACTTCGCCTAATGTTTCTAGCGAGATATCTGTTCCACATAAATTAAATGTTTCTCTTGGAGATTTTTTAAAGTCTAATTCAACAGATACTGTAAATAATACAACTAATCCTTCTGTTAGCGAATCTAGAGAATTAAACTTATATTATCAGGTCTATTATTCTTCTTCAGTTATGAGTGGAATCTATAATCAGTATTCTGATTCAGAGAATTCTTTACTTGATCCGATTATTACTTATGAAATAGAAAATCTTGAAAATTTTTCAATAACACTTAATTTTGTTTCAGAAATTCAAGGATATTCTCTTGTTTCTACTGATAAAATAAAGATTCCTGCTAATTCAACTTATACTTTAAATCAAAATCCCAGTCTTAATCCAGGTCTTAATTTGCAAGAACTAACAAATGCAAATCTGCATTATAAAATTGAATTAAGTGGAGATGTTTTACAAGAAGAAACTCTTCCAATTAAACTATATGCAAAAGATACTATGATTTGGGGATATTATCTAGATGGAAAGTTTGTTGATATGTCTTATTGGATTGCTGCATGGGTTACTCCTCATGCAACTGAAATTGACGAACTTATAAGTAAAAGTGCAAAATATCATCCTGACAATGCAATTTCAGGATATCTTTGTGATTATTGCGAAAGTGAAGCAGAATGGCAGGATTATACTAATGCGCAGGTTAAAGCAATTTATAATGCTCTTAAAAATGATTATAAAATAACTTATATTAATGCGCCTATTGCATATGCATCTAATCAGGAGTCGCCTCAAAGAGTTAAACTTCCAAAAGATTCAATCAGACTTTCTTCTGCAAACTGCATTGATGGAACTGTTTTGTTTGCTTCTGCACTTGAGTCTATTGGAATGAGTCCTTATATTGAGATTGTTCCAGGACATGCATTTTTATGTTATGACCTTAATCCTACCCGAACTTCTTATGATTGTTTGGAAACAACTATGATTGGAAGCTATTCTTTTGAAGAGGCTGAAGAAGAAGGAATATATGAGGCTAATGAATATTTTAATAATCCCGAAACTCAGTTTATTTCTGTAAGTGATGAAAGAGCATATGGAGTTATGCCTATAAGTTAGAATTAATTTTTGTAAATAAATTTATCAACTAGTTTTTTTGCAGCTTCCCTTTTCTCTTGATGACTTTTTAAGAAATCATTTATCTTATTTATTGTGTATTGTTTTAGTTCTCCTGTAAGCATTTTTCCTGATTTGTAATCTTTGTAGATTTGCTCTAGTTTTTCATCATCATTTTCAAAGAACATTTTTAGATATTGGAAACAAACATCAATATCAGGATTTCCTCCAAGTTTTCTATGTTCTTCTATTGTTGGTTGTCCTCCTGAAAATGCATATTTGTTTATTTTTCTTTTTACTTCTTCAGGAGTGTCTGTAGTCAATATTGCTACTGAATCTGCCTTTCCACTACTGTCCATTTTTCCAGAGACTCCTGATAATGGTGGAAGAAACATACCATGGATTATTGAAGGTTTATAATAACCTAATTTTGGGTAAACATCTCTTGCTACTCTAAAATGAGGGTCTTGGTCAATTGCTAATGGAATTAAGCATGGAATGTTTTTCTTTTTTAAAACACTTGGGATTATTGCAGGAACTGCCTGCATACTTGTATAGAATATTTGTCCAATGTTATTTTCGTTAGTCATGCCAAATGCAGATTTTACGGTTGAAAATGTTATTTTTTTTGCAAATTTTATTGCTTCAGGATAAAGCAGATTTGCATTTCTTGTATCTACAATGAAATGTGTTTTTTTAGGATCAAAACCTAATGCAATTACATCAAGCATATTCTCATCTGTCCATTTTTGAATCTCCTCAAATGATTTATCCTTAAATAAAAATTTTTCATCATCAGTGAATTGAAACCATAGTTCTACACCAAATTTGTCCTGCAACCATTTAACAAAAGTCCAAGTTCCTAAATGTCCCAGATGAATTGGTCCAGACGGTCCTCTTCCAGTATATAAAAAGAATTTGTTGCCTTTTTCATATTCATCAAGTAACCAGTTTAAGTCTCTATGAGAAAAGAAAACTTCTCTTCTGAGCATAAAATGAAGTTCTTTAGTATATTTTTTTATTCTTTCAAGAGTTTTTTTATTTAACTTTTCTACCCCAAACTCTTTAATTAGTTTATCATAATCAATATCCCCTTTAACTTCATAAGGATTTACAATCATATCTTTTGTCATAATAATTACACTTAATTTTAGTTTAAATATATTGTCTTTTGAATATAGCTTTATTTTTTATTAAACCTGATGGTAATTGTTATATAATATATTTCAAAACTTCAAAAGCTTTAAATATCTCTTCTTGTATGTCTATATATGAAAAAGGGATTGATTTTCAGAGTTATGCTTTGCGTTGGGTTAGTGTTAGTATTATACATTCAGAGTCTTTCTTTTGTTTCTGCTGGAATCTATATGTCTTCTCCTGATAATATATATAATTTAGGGGATACAATTGAATTAAATCTTACTATTGATCCTATTAAATCAGGGCCTCTCAAGATTAAACTTATATGTGATGAAAATTCAAGGGATATATTCAACGGACCTGTTATTGAAAGCATTTCTATTCCA
>Ga0172381_10002549_pt1 | contig 20053 bp, 19 predicted proteins | sample Leawel6488metaG_FD_119754 | JGI IMG/M metagenome (GOLD analysis project Ga0172381, IMG submission 119754) | Leachate microbial communities from a municipal landfill in Southern Ontario, Canada - Leachate well 64-88 metaG | ecosystem: Engineered > Solid waste > Landfill > Unclassified | place...
CCTCAAAGCCTTAACCAGCTCAACCTAAGGCAAGCTACTTTTCTAACCCTAACCCACGCTTGGTGTTTCATAGCGCGAAACATCAAGCGGTTTTTTTATATTGTTGACGAACCAGACTCGCGGTGTTAATATTTACTTAGAGACAATATATCAAAAAAAATTCGCCTTCGCTTTTTGAGCTACGGCGAGACAAACATAGCGCGCATCTTTTGGGCGCTTTTAATTTTGCCGTTATTGACAGGAAATTTAGGCCAGAGTAATTTAGATACAGGTATTATGCCGCTTTAGTGTGCTTTCAGATCGTTCTTTAACTACTTTTGGGAAAGGAGGTGTTTGCAATGTCGCGTCCGACCTATCCTGTCGTTTTTTATGACGAAGCCGTGGGTCAATGGAAATGTGAAATGCGTGATAAAAAGACTGCTCGGGTTTGGGGCATTGGCTATGGAGCATGCCGCAAAGAGGCAATTTACAGAGCACGCAATGAACAGCCAGAGAAAAACTACATCAAAAAAGCGATTGGCTGGATTGATCGTCACCCATTTTTTGGTGGGGTGGTTATTGGTGCATATCTGTCTTATCATCATGCCAAAAAAAATCAAAAAGATTTGCGGCTAAGAGATATGGTTACTACCGGTTTAATCTGCGGCTCTATCGGCTGGGCAATAGCTAAGCTGGTCAATTATTTTCGGCCTATTCCGTCTGTTGTTGGCGAATAGGATTCAACCATCAGTCACCAAAGGAGGTGAATGTCAGACTGAGGATAGTCATGGCAAACTAGACTAGGAGGTGATGCAGCTTGCAATATGTAATCGTTTTACGAAGCATATTACAATCGGCCTGCGGTGTCGGATAACCGAGGAGTAAATGGAGTTGCGCCCGAGTGGTTTGTCCCATTAAACTTGTCATCGCGTCATCTGATGACATTTAACCGCAGGGATTCGCCACCAACTGGCACGAGGTAATATGGTGCGTTCGCGCTTAAGGCTGTAAGTCCTATCAGGCTGCCTGCGCCAATAAGAGTCTTTTAATGACCACGCATACCTTCAAGTCCGCGTTGCAATGTGCGGACAAAAAATCCCAGGTGGGGCAAGTAGCCGAAGATGCTTGCCCCACCACCACACCCTATTGACAGCCAGAATGTTAGTATTATAATTATATTAGGGGGTGGTTCTTTCTACAAAAATTGTTATGGCCACAAAGGCCATCTTAGCACGGGTCTGTGCATAAATGACTTTACAGTACGGTAGTTCCACTATTCTAGTCAAATATGTTTGTCGCCGTGCTTTTCTGTTTGTCAAAATTATGATTTTTTCAATCATAACTAAGTAAATAAAAAACGAGCTGGAAGCATTGCTCCCAGCTCAAGAGTCTTTCAAAAAACAAGAGTGATCGACGTACTGCTTTATTGGGCAGCAGCGTCTTTTTTTTCGCGGCCAAAACGGTAGGTTACTGCAGCCGATAGGATATGACCATCCATTTTGTAATCACCCGGTGCCAGACGATTCCAGGTGGGTTCGACTTGTCGTTTGGCCCAGTAGTAGTTGTAGGCCAAATCAAAGGTCCAGTCCTTTTTGGTATAGCCCAAACCTATCGTCGCGCCCCAGCCATCGCCATCGGCCATGATGGGATTGGTGGTTGACTCGGGGATAGAGCACTTCAACCAAGCCAGACCGGCCCGGACACAGAGGTCCTTTGTGAGCCACTCCTCAGCTCCCAAATGGAAGCTGTAGTTGTTTTCCAACAACATTTTCTGGCTGATCGTCGGTAGATGATCAAAGTCGAAAGCGATTCGACCAAGCCGACGATAATCATAGTAGTTGGCGTCAAGGGCTAACTTTAACTTCGGTCCAACCCACCATTCAAAGCCGGTGCCGAAGCGAGCCGGGAAAGTGACGTCGGTGGTGAAATGGTCGCGACCAAGCGGCCATCGAAAAAGTGCGATTTCAGTTTCGCCTTCCATCTTTACCTTCACCGGACTGCTGTAGCTTAAACCCCAGGCAAGGCTGTCGGTTATCTGCCAACGCAGTCCCAGACGATAGCCAAAACCTGTGGCATAACCATCAGCACTGGTTTTCATGGTCACGGGATCAATCCCGAAACCAAGTTGATGAAAAACTGAGTTGTAGACAAGCTGGCCGGATGCAATGTCAATTCCGGCGCCGATTGATAGCTTGTCTTCAACCAGCTCATAGGCTACGGCGCAAGTCAGATTGATCAGACCCAACTTGCTTTTTTGATACTGCAAGCCGTGTCGCTGATCATTCGGGTTGTCTACGCCCAAACCAAAGGGCGCATAAGTGCCGACAGTGCCGACAGATTTCTCCGAAAGCCGATTAACCAGCATGAACATGGGCATCGGAAAAATACTGAAGTCGGATTCCAGGCCAGTGCCATCGCTGCGTTCAAAATTGAATCGGGGAAAGATTAAATCCGTCCCCATTTGAACGTAGTCGCTTTCGGCCTGAGTCAAACCGGCCACGTTGTAGTACAGGGCTGAGCCGTCGCCGGCAACAGCGTTGTAGGCTCCACCCATGCCCAGCGCCTTGGCTCCTAAGCCGTCGACCCGATCAAGGCCGCCAGCCCAAGCCGCTAATGACGCGAACATGGCAAAAACAGTAAAAAGCATCGGTTTCATGGGGCAATCCTCCATGGTTGTGATTCGGTAAGTACTGGGTAAACAACGCTAAATCATAGCCTTTTACAGCTTGATTGTCAAGATACGGTTGACATTTTTTTATTTTTATATTAGAATTGTTTGTTGTTTCTAAAGTCTAATCAATTTTTAGAAAGAGACAATAATGTGTTATAATTAGTCATGAGAGAGCTATGAGGCTTTTTCATCATTTGTACAGGAGGTTTGTGACCCATAACGGAGGATATACAGCCATGGCAGCTAAGAGATTTTTCGAACACATCGTCACGGTGACTATCGGCGCAACCAACATGCAGAAAACGGCCTACTGGGCTAAGTACTGCGAGTGGTTTGGCGAGGCAAGAGAGTTGTTCATGCTTAACTTGCTTAGCCTGTCGGCTTTTTCGCCGCCCGAAGGCATGCGTTTGGACGAGGTGTTCGAGCAATTTCAGGTCGCGCTGGAAACGGCGGACCTCAACATCAGATTTCTGCGCCCGACCTACTTCGGTGACCGGATTTCCATCCGAATCAACACCCGCAATTTCACCGAGAACTCGGTGATGTTGGTCGCCGACTTTCTTAAGGGTGAAGAGGTGGTGGCTCACTGCCGCCAAACCATCGTGTTTTTCAACCCGGTAAATGGGGAACGGATTCCGATTCCGGAATTTCTGCGCACGCCCGCGCTGGAATTTCAGGTGGAAGCCGCGCCCGCCCAATAACCCCATGACTATTGTATCCATCCCCCCATTAATCAGTTCGCTTGCGTTCTTGTTATTGGGGGTTTTTATTTTATTAAAGAATAAAAAATCAGCCATAAATCTGACTTTTTTTCTGGTTTGCTTGGTAACTTTTTGGTGGCAATTCAGTTGGTTTATTTTATTTAATCTTAAGGATCCAGTTTGGGCCGGTTTAATAGTACGGATTGGTTATGCCGGCATCATTTTAATTCCTGTAACTTTTTTTCATTTCTTCCTAAATTTTTTGGAGATTAATAATAAATCTGACCGATATTTCTTATATCTTTATTATTTAATTTCTGCTGCCTTTGAGATCTCATTATTTACTACCAATTTGTTTGTTTCTGGTTATTATCATTATTCCTGGGGCTATTATCCAAAAGTTTCTCTTCTTCATCCGATATATTTATTGCTTCTGGTGATAATTTCTTTTCGAATCATCTATCTTCTTTATCTATTTTTACATTCTAAAGGAAAAGTTGCTGCTTATAAATATCCTCAAGCGAAATATTTATTAGTTGCTTTGATTTTTTATACTCTGTCAGCTTCAGATTTTTTGATCAATTATGGTATTGAATTTTATCCCTTAGGGTTTATTTTTATTTTAATTTTTTTGGGTATAATTGGCTACACTATTGCCCGCTATCGTTTGATGGACATTAGAATTGTGATGCGTCAAGCTTTTGTTTATGTGGGCTTGGTTGCCTTTACTTATGCGTCGTTTTATCTAATTGCGACTTTGTATTTTGATTTTTTTGGCGAAATTTATTCTCTCCAAGGCTTTATTCTTGGATTGTTTGTCGCACCAATCTTTGTTACCATTCTCTTTGGCGTTAATCGCGGCTTATTGTTTATTGCCAATCGATTTTTCTTTTATAGTCTTTATAACTATCAGGAAACAATTTCTCGGATGTCGCGCCAATTAAATAATTCCATTGATTTACAAAAAATTATTGATTTAATTGTTGATACGATTAAATCAACTATGTTTTTAGAGCGCGCCGGTGTTTTGTTGGTTGATCAAGCCCAAACTCCGGTTTTTTATCGTATTGCTAAAGTTATCGGCTTTAACGAAAAAAATGGCATTAGCTTGGTTCAGGATAATTTTTTAACTCAATATTTGGAAAAAACTCAAAAGCCTTTGGTTTTGGACGAATTGGATCAGTTAGCTCGCGATGCCCGGCTAAATAAAGACAAAAAAAGTTTTGAGCAGTTAAGGACTAATATGCAAAAAATTGAAGCCTCGCTGTGCTTGCCCTTGTTGCTAAAAAATAAATTGATTGGCATCATTGTTTTGGGAGGAAAAATTTCCGGAGATGCTTATAGTAAAGAAGATCTGGGTTTGCTTACTAATCTTTCGTATCAAGCCAGTATTGCCATAGAAAATGCCCGGCTCTATCAGGAGGTTAAGGATTTTAACAAAACTTTAAAACAAAAAGTTGATGAGCAAACTAAAGATTTAAGAAATCAAGCCGAGCACTTAAAAAAATTACTAAAAATGCGTTCGGAGTTTCTGGATATTGCTTCGCACCAATTAAAAACTCCGGTCTCGGTGATTTTGGGCACTTCGTCAATGTTTAGAGAAGGCACGATGGATCAATTACCCAAAGAGCAGCAACAAAAGTTTATGGACAATATATTTTATAAAGCCAAGAAGCTGGGTACTATTATTAACGACATTTTACGCGCTTCGGAAATGGATACGGAAGATTTTCAATTAGCGCCGGAGAATTTAAAACTAATCAGCCTGGAAGAAGTTGGTCAATCGGTTTATAAAGATTTAGAGAATGGAGCTTCGGAAAAAAATATTAAGTTTGAGTTAATTTTGCCCAATAAAAAATTGCCTCAGGTGATGGCCGATCATGATTTTCTAGAACAGGCCATTTTTAATCTGGTTGATAACGCCATCAAATATACGCAAAAGGGCAGTGTGGCTTTGATTTTTGAGGCCTTAGACGACAAAATTGCCATTAAGGTTCAAGACACAGGCATTGGTATTCCGGAAGCGGATAAGGTCAAACTTTTTGGCAAATTTAATCGAGCCGCTAATGCGGTTGATATGTATACCGACGGTTCGGGTCTGGGTTTATTTATCGTTAAAAAAATAATTTCGGCTCATCCGGGCGGCCAAATTTCTTTTGAAAGTAAAGAGGGGCTGGGCACATCATTTACTATTACTTTACCGATACCTAAAAAATAGTATGCCTAAAATAAAAAGCAAAATTTTGTTGATTGAAGACGATCCCGATCAAGTATTTATTTATCAGACGAAATTTAATCTTGAAGGTTTTAATTTTATTTCGGCTAAAAATGGTCAAGAAGGTTTGGCCGCGGCTCAGACCAAAAAACCCGATTTAATTTTATTGGACATGATAATGGCTCAGACAAACGGCCTGGAGGTTTTGCAAAATCTAAAAAATGATTCTAAAACTAAAAAAATTCCGGTAGTTTTATTGAGTAATTTATTTAAAAAAGATTTAGTGGATAAAGCCAAAAATATTGGCGCTTTGGATTTTTGGTCAAAGACCGGTGTTTTGCCGAGTGAATTGGTGGATCGGGTTAGAAAAATTTTAAAATAGTTATTATAAAAAAACGGCCGCTAAAACGATCGTTTTTTTGTTGAAGCAATTTATTTTAGAATGACAGTCGGCGGAATAGGTTTAATAAATTCTTGAGCAATGGAATAGGTTAGAGCGCCCTGATGTGGAACTAAAATTATGTCATTTTCTCTAACATCACTGCCGTAACAATAGTCTCCCCAGGTATCTTGAGGCAAGCAAAGAGAACCAAAAATACTAAATTTAATTTCTTTAAGTGCCGGCCGGCTTAAATTAATCAAGGGAAAATAGTCAAATTCAAATCTCTCCCAGCCAATAATATTTATTCCGCCGTCAACAATGGCCAAACCTTTTCTTTTGACGTCAACTACTTTTAAGACAATATGTATAGCGTCATTGCAGATAATTCTGCCCGGTTCGGTGAGATATCGGCATTTGAGTATTGGCCGCAAGTATTGATCAATAGCTTTGCCAATACCCTGAGCGTAAGTTTTTATGGGCACGGATTCGGTGATAAAAAAGCGGTTAATGAATTTTGGCTCTTGGCTGGAAGCTTCTGCGACGGTTTGAATGATTTCTCCGGCCGCTAAATCTTTGGCAAAGTAGCCCTCTGATTGATAGGGCCTAAAGCCGCCACCAAAGTCGACGAATTCAATTTTTTCTAATTCTTTTTGGTTAAAATTATTTTTTAAATAAGTGGCTAATTCTTTTATGATTATCTGATAAGGTTTCGCATCTTTATTCCAGCTGGAATGAAACTGAATGCCAATTAAAGATAAATTGGTTTGTCGGCTGGCTTTTTGCCAGAATTTTTTCAAGTCGCTTAGCGGAATGCCAAATTTATTCCAAGCACCTTGTGATTTGGTAAATATTCTCACGCCAACCCTGATTTTTTTCTGATTCTTTTTCGCCAAAGTTGCCAGCTTTTCCATTTCTCGAAAGCTGTCAATATTAACAACAACTCTATCGGCATGCTTGATGGCCAAAGTTAATTCTTTTTGAGTTTTGCCTGGTCCGCTAAAAACTATCTTTTTTGCCTGATTTTTTAAAGCAATTTCCAGCTCGCGACCGCTGGAAACATCAAGGTTGAAATTATTTTTTATGACAGTTTTTACAATTATCGGGTGATGGTTAACTTTGACTGCGTAATAATATTTACAGTCAGGCACATATTGACTAAAAGCTGATTTAAAATCATTAATACTTTTATTTAATCTTTTTTGGTCAATTAAATAAAATGGTGTCGGGTTACTTTGGCATAAAGCCAAGATTTTTTTTCTATCTTGGTCAAAGCTCTTAACCAAGCCATTAAGATTGCCCACTTCAACTTCAAATTTTTCATTAAGAATTTTTTTTACCTGAGCCTGAGTTTGGTTAAGCGTTTTTTGTTCGGATAATTTTAAAATTTTTTTCATATTATTTTTCTAACGCTTCTTTTCTAAAATATTTGTAAAGAATTCTACCTTTTTCGTTTAAGCTGCCGGTTTTTAGATCAAAAACCGCGAAATTACTGATAATAGTGGCCAAAGTAAAATTTTGGTCAGTAATATTGGCTTTGGGCGTTTCGTGAAATAATAAAAAATTATTTTTATTTTGCCATAGCTTTTCAATTTTTAACCCCAGGTATTTAATTTTATTTTGACTAAAGTTGTATACTCCCAAAGGCGAAACTTTTTTAATTAAAGTTTTTTCATCCAGATCAATATCAAGGAGTGAACCGGAAAATTTTGAATTGGGAACCTTGGCAATTTGATGACTTGAATTTTTTATTTTTAAAATTGAATTCAAATAAAAATTCCAAATATCATTATAGCCGGTCAACTCTTTTAGGCTAAAGACGTGCTGGGTGGCTGATGAAAGTCGGGGATTGCATTCTAGAACATAAGGCTGGCCTTGGGAAATTTGTATGTCAAAATTGGCCATGCCAACAAATTTATAGCTAATTAAAATATCGGTCAGCTGATTTAAGCATTTTTCTATGGCTAAATTGGTTTTTGGGCTAAAGAAATTTTTTGGTAGCCACTGCACGCCTAGAAATATTTTTGGAAAACCATTTTCATTGATATAGCATTGGCGGCGATAAGCTGAATAAAAGCGATTACCTTGGCCGTCCAAAGCCACGCTTACTCCAATTGGAATGCCGGGTAGATATTGACGGATTAAAGTAGTTTTCGGGTTGAACTTTTCTTTAGCCAAAAGTTGTTTGGCGTTGCTATAAAATTTTGTGCCAAAAAGACCATAGCCTTCAGCCTGCTGAAAAACTAATTTTTCATTTGCCAAAACTCCTAATTCAGCCTGGCTTCGTATTGATGTTGGTGATGGGATTTCTTTCTTCTTTAACAAAGCGTCAAAAAAAAGTTTATTTTCAAATTTAGTCTGCAAATCAGCCGGCGGTGCAATTAGAAAAAATTTATTTTTTTTTGCCCATTTTTTTAGGTCAGAGCTTGGGCGATGGGGCAATAGAAAATATTTAATTTTTTTCTGGTGCATGATTCGAGTTAAATCAGTTTTGGTTATTATATCAAACGTATCCAAGATTGGCGTAGAAACTTTTTTAACTATTTTGTATTCAATAATTTGATCGGCCAAAAAGTTGGCTCTGGTTAAGTCTGACTGAGGTGTATTTTTTTGCACGGCAATATAAAGCTTTTGCCGATTCTTTTTGTCTAAAAAAATTGGATCAATCGTATTAATTAAAGCAATGATTTTATCGGTGGTCATATTTTTTAAAAAATTCATCAATATTTTTAGCTAAATAATCAATATCGTCTTTATTTATCAAGTAGTTGAGTGGAAAAATAATAAATGAGTCGTAAAGTCCGTAATTCAATTCTTGGTTTTTTACTTCTTCGGCCGGCCAGAGAATATCGGCAAAAATGTTTTTTTCACGCAGATATTGCAATAGATCAAATTTAATTTTATTGTTTACAAACAAAGGATAATAATTTAGTTCACTTTTTTTAATTATTTTTGAATCAAGGTTATAAATTAACGCGTTTTTTGTCTCGGAAAGTTTTTGATTATAATACATTGCGATTTGGTGATAATGGGCTTTCAATTTTTTTCGATCAATTAAATTATAAATTAAAAAGGAAAGCCAACTGCCGCCAGTGGCCTGAGGGTTATTGCCAATAATTTCGTCATGAATCAAAAAAGCTTTTTCACTTAAATCATTTAAAAACACAGAGCGAAAAAGATATGACCCAAGTTCGAGAGCACCCTTAATTAGTTGCCAAAAATGAGCCTTGAGCTTGTAAAGGTTAAGGCCAGCCACATTTTTATTTTGGCATAAAAATTTTTGTCCGAGCAAATGGCTGCCCAAAACCGGCGAATGTTTGCGAATGCTGTCAATAATAAAATGATTATTATTCAAATAATCAATTTTTTCCGGTTCAATTATGCGATGAGCGAAATCATCAATGATAATCGTATCAGGTTTTATGGTTTGCAAAAGTCTGGTTTTTTCTTCAAGGGTAAGTTCAAAACCGGTAAAGCAATAATTTATAATAATTTTGGGATTAAACTTGGCAATCTGCTCAAAATAATTTTCTTTGTCAATGGAAAAGTCGGAATTAACTTTATAAAAAATCAATCGGCCATAATGAGAAATAAAATTTAAAGTGTCGGGGCAATAAAAATTTGGCAATAAAATATTGTCTTGGCCGGTGATGCCCGGTAGCTGCTTAATTAAGCACACTAACGCATCGGCAAAAGAAAGAAAAAAATTCTTTTTCTTAAAATAATTTTTTTGAAAAAATGCGTACGGTTGAAAGATTAACGGCTGATAAAAACCAATAATTTTTTTCATTTTACAAATTAATGGATAAAAGAGGTTGAGGAATGTAAATTTTACCGTTTTTAACCTGAGCGCCGCCCTTAGTTGGGTCGTCAAAAAAATCCAGATGACCGCTATCTAAATCTACGTAATCAATCGGCAGGGCCGAAGCGAGGGCGGCGCCGGTGGTCATCGAGATATTTGATTCATACATACACCCCAGCATAATAATTTTATTTAAGCTTTTGGCCAAATTAAAAATTTTAATAAAATTGATTGGCCCGCCGCATTTGGCTAATTTAATATTCACTCCAGAGACGTAATTGCCGAGCAAAAGATTGAGGGCATCTTGGGTAGTGATTACTGATTCATCGGCAATAATGGGAATAATTTTTAAGTCATTTAATTTTTTCATACCTTTCAGATTTTTTGCTGCTACCGGCTGTTCCAGCAAAGCAATATTAAATTTTTTGATTGACTTGATAAATTTTTCCGCCTGGGGTAGCGTGTAGCCTTGGTTGGCATCTAAAACGATTTTTTGATTTTTATTTATTGTCTTAGCGGCCGCCTTGACTCTCTTTAAGTCGTCGCTTAAATTCAGACCACATTTGATTTTAATAATTTTAAAACCTTCGGCCGTTCTTTTTTTTATTTCCGCTATCGTGGCCACATCATTTTTGATGCCAATAGTGATCATAGTCTCGGCATTTTGGCGGTAGCCACCAAAAATATTGGTGAGGCTGATATTATTTTTTTGGCAAAAAAGATTTAAAATCGCTTCTTCTATGGCCGCTTGCGCCGAAGGCCAGCCGGCAAAAACTTTTTGAATTTTTTCGTGATAGTAATACCATTGATCAATTGGCCGATCAAAAAAAGAATTGTTCAATTTCTTCCTTAAAATTCTTTCCACTCCGGCTGGGGTTTCTTTGGTTACTTCTGTGTCAGGGCAGGCATTGCCTAAGCCAAAATACTTTCCTTCGGAAATTTTTAAAAATACAATCGTTGTTTCATCAACTGATTCATAGGCGATTTGAAAGGTCTGGTGAAAATGTAGGGCTCGAGTTTTTATTTCAATTCTATTCATGACGAAAAAAATTCTTTTTTAAACTTTTTAATTCGGCCGCGAAAATCTTTTTGATTTTATTTTGATATTTTGTCGGTAAATTTCTGGCGGGCAACAATGAGGTCATTCGACGATAGCAATAATTCCAGTTTTTTATTTTTTTAAATTTGGTTTTTTTGAATTTGTTAACCAAATTATCAGCTATTCTTTTTTGATTGAGTGCGTGAAAACAAAAATCAAAGTCGGTGTCCAGGCTGGATTCTTTAAAATAATAATCAATGGTTTGAGGATTGGCCAAAAGATTTTTTTTAAAGCCAAAAATTTTTGGATCCAAGCCGGTGCCGGTGGCCAACAAATAAATTCTCTCGCACTTGGCGCATTGATGACACCATTGCGATTTGCCGTGCAAAGGTTTTTTTGACTCGCAAGAAAAAAGATAAGGGGCGATTTTAGGGTAACGATGAGCCAAAGTATAGAGGATATTAGTTTCTTCCAAAGATTCTAGCATGCATTTTACTTCGCACTGGTTGTTGGTTAAGAGTTTTATTATGTTATTTTGCTGGGCACTTGATTCGGCGGTTTGATCAAACGAAGGAAAAAATTTCCAGTCGTTAATCCATTCAACGTCATTGTTGGAATGTTCGGTGCCAAAAAGAATATATTTGGCCTGATGAGCAAAAGCAAAGGGGACAGACATTAAAGCCAAGAGAGTTGTCTGCGCGCCCCAACCGATTTCTGTGCCGAGATGATAATTGAAAGCCAAGCCATAGCGGAATAATCCCGGTTCATTTTTTATAAAATAAGTTTTGATTTTAAAAGTTTTTTCCAGCTCTTTTAATTTTTTTCTTTTGAATTTTTCTTCAAAGGGATGGCCGGGTTCTTGGCAATAAACTAAAACCGGTTCAATGCCCAATTCCAGGCATAAAGCAAAAGTAGTTAAACTTTCTTTGCCGAAAGTAAAAGGGATAATGGCCACGTCTTTAGTCTTTTTAAATTTGGGTATTTCTTCGGTTTTGATGGTGGCGCTATTAAGATCATCGAATTCAACATTTTGATTGTAGAATTTTTTAAGGTAGCTTAAAGGCTTTTTGTTTTCTAATTGTTCAACATATACTAAATCGTAGAGTTGATTCTTAAACAAAAAACTCTCAAAGAGAGGCAAGGGATGATGATAAACAATTTTATCCCGATCTAAAATCAAAGGCAAAAAATGAGTCCAACCGTATGAAAGGTTTTGGGTTAGGATTTGTTTGGTTGACGGCGGTGTCTTAGCCCAAATTTTTTTTGGGTAAATTATTTGGTAGGATTTTTTATCAACCATTATTTTTATACCCGAGCTAGTTATCTGGGCATTGATGCTGAGGGGATGATTTTTAATTTTTTTCATGATTTTTTATGAGGGCAAATTGAAGCTAGTCGGCTGATCTTTGTAGCGTTTAATCGCCATACTGATTAAATCTTCTAGCAAATCGCCGTAATCAAGACCAATTAATTTAGCCGCGTTGCTCAGAGAGTCAATCTCTGACAAAGAGGGATTGGGATTTAATTCTAGCACATAGGGGTTACTATTTTCATCCACTCTGATCTGAACCCGGCCGTAATCATTGCAATCCATAATAAAATAAGTATCCAAAGCAATTTCTGTAATTAAAGTCTCCAATTTTTTGTTTAAATTTTTTGGGGGTTGCTGAATGACAATATCTTTGTAGGGCAGAGTCATGGCCCATTTGGCATCCCAGGTGTGAATGTGCCAATAATTTTCCGGCATGTTTTTGAAAATAGTACGGGCCAGGGGTAAGACCTGCAAATTGTCTTTATCGCTGCCGATAATAGAAACATCATATTCATCGCCTTCAATATATTCTTCCACTAAAACTGGAGATTTAAATTCGGTTAAGATTTTTCCGATTTGATCTTGCAGCTGTTGTTCGGAGGTTACCACTGATTCGTTGGAAATGCCCATGGAATAATTCGTGTTGGATGGTTTGACCATTAACGGGTAGCGAAGATTTTCGTAAATTTTATCGTCTGAACTGATCACGTAATCCCAACTCGGGGTAGGAATGTTGTGATAGTCAAGTAATTTTTTGAATTTGATTTTATCGGTTGATAAAGAAATAGTCAGGGCGTTGGAGCCGGTGTAGGGGATCTGCAGAATATCTAAAATTGAAGCTGAATGAGATTTGAGTACCGGTGAATCATTAACGCTTTCGCAAGCATTGATAATTAAATCAACGTCGCTCTTTTTTAATTCATTAATAACTTTACTGCCATTATTAAAATCAAATAAAGTAACTTTGTAGCCCCGATCTTTAAGAATTTTTTCTATTTCTTCTCCGGTTTTGGCGAATTTTTGTTCAATTTTGCCGTCATTTTCTTCATAAGGATTATAGGCTACGCCGATGTGTAGATTTCTTTGATTCTCTTTGGTGATTCTTTTTATTCTCTCAATTTTGGCGGCCTGAACTAAAATGTTGCTATTAAGTGCCGCTTGGGAGAAACTATTTTTTCTGGAAGTTTTACCGATTGATGATTCCGGTTTGAATTTAGCCACTTCATACTTTACGTATTTCAAAGCATCTTTTAAATTTTCTTGGGCGTCGGGGATACTATAGCCCGAAACGGTAATCCAGCCGATATATTCATAACCATCCGGCGGCACTAAAACCGGATCGCCAATTTTTTTAAAAAAATGCAGTTCTTCCAAATATTTTTTCTTTTGCAGCTCCTCGGTGCTTACTTCCAGTTTTGACATAACGCCGGAATAATCAGGCAAAAAATAAACACCGGTAATATATTTTCTCGGCATTTCCGGACGATTGATCTTGGGTAAGTAAATTCCGAAAGAAATTTTGACCGCGCATTCAATCAAATCAACGCTCCAAGCACCTTTAACAAAAGAATAAACTTCATCACCGCCCATCCGCAGATTAACTTCAATTGGCACCGGGCCATCCGGGCTGGCCTTGGCTTCAAAGTGGATGACGCCGTTTTGGACGCCAAGTAATTCCAGGGTTTCTTCGGCCATGTCAACTAAATCCTGCTGAGTTTTTTGCGAGAGGGTGGTGGGAATGGACTGACCGGTTTCCACAAAAAATGGTTCGCGAGTTTGGTAATTGTCAGAAATCGAATAAAACTTTATTTTGCCGTTTTGAATGACAATATCAATATCAACTTCATCGCCTTCAATATACTCTTCGGCAAAAATATCCAAACCTTCATTGAGAGCGCTTTCAGTTTCCGTGGAAATATTTTTCTTAATGTAATTATAGGTGTCAGTTAATTCTTCCTTGTTTTCCACCTTAATGACGTAAGCACTGGAAGCGCCATAAGCTGGTTTAATAACCATGGGAAAAATGAAACTCTCGGGTAAATTTTGAATATCCGAAATCGATTTGATTAAAATATGTTTGGGGGCGGGCAGGTCATGTTGACGGCAAAATTCACGAAATAAAAATTTATTTCTAATTTTTTTGGCGACGGAAAATGGTGTGCCAATTAGATTGAATTTATCAATAATTTTTGAAGTTAATAAAACGTCATCTTCCCAAAAAGTAATTGCTCCATTTATTTTTACTTCCGGGTTTTGACTCAAAAATTCCTTGAGAGCCGAGATGGCTTCGTTGTGGTTGGTATTGTCGGCCAAAATCCAATAGTCGACGTAGGGAGTGGCCCAATTTTTTTCCCTGTTTAAACAAGCGATTTTTACTCCCAGCTTCTTTAATCTCTGGAGAATAAATCTTTTTTTGATAGAACCGGAATTAACCAGTAATACGACCTTGTCGTTTAAGTCTATGCCGTTATTTTTCATAAATTAATATTTAACAAAAAAATACCTTATTTAAAGATATTTCAAAGCGGTCAGTTAAATTTTGGTAACTGATTTTAATTAATTGCGTCAACGTTTTTGTTTGATGAGTCATTTTTAATAATTAGGTAAAACTATACTTATAATAATATAGTTTTTGGCTGAAATGTCAAGGTTGTGGATAACATTTTTTTCAATAATTTTTCTTTTTTTGACAAATTTATTTTTTTTGAAAAATATGTTATAATATATAAATGATTATAAAGACTTTAGTTTTTGTGGCCGCCTTGATTATTGAGATTCTTCTATTAATGTTCGTCTTAATTTTTTTGTTGTTGGGTCTGGCCGGTATGGTTTTGCCAATTATTCCCGGGTTTATCTTTATTGGTCTGGCCTTGGCTTTATATCTTTTAGTTAGTAAGAGCCCCTACGGTGTTATCACGCCCCGAATTCATCCTCATCTTCAAAAGTTAAAATATAATTTTTTAAATTTAAAAATTAGCAGAAATTTTATGGGTTTACTGCAAAAATTAAAAAAGAAAAAAGAAGAAAAAATTAAAACGGCCATTTTAAAAAACGGTTTAATCCTTCTGGGTTTTAATTTAGTTTTAATGGTGGCTTTCTTTTTAGCTTTTGTCTCTGCAACTTTACTAATAGATTTCTTGTCCGGACCGGTGATTCTGATGGGGCTAACACCTTTGGCTTTAATTTTTATCTTCGCGGGTTGCAGCGCTGTCACCTGGTATCGCTTTGGTCAAATTTTAGCCGGTCAGCTTAAACAGAACCGTATTTTAAACGCTTCGCTGGTGGTTTTGATTTCACTTTTGCCTTTGCTGGTAATTTTGATGTTATTTTCCTTTTTGATTGATTCTTTGGGTGGTTTTGCCGATAGCATGGTGGCTATAAGTTTTTTTAGTTTTCTTTTAATGTCATTTTTGTCTGCGACTTTTGAATTAATTATTGTTACCCTAGGCGTAATTACCAAAAAATAATTTATGCCAATTAAGGTTTTGAAGGGCAAGGTCATCGGCGGCAAGAAAGTGGGCAGAAAAATTGGTTTTCCGACTATCAACATCGCTGTGCCAAGAAGTAAAGTTAAAAAAACTGATTGGGGAGTTTATTTTTCTCTGGTCAAGATTGAATCGATGCTTTATCCCGGCATTACTCATCTTGGCCCGGCGAAAACTTTTAATTTCATCTGGCCGACTTGTGAGACTCATATTTTGGGTTTTAAAAATGATTTGTATGAACAAATTGTAGAAAAGCGTTTGTTATTTAAGGTTCGGGAAATAGAAAAATTTAAAAGTCTTAATAAATTAAAAAAACAAATTAAAAAAGACGCCAAGTTGGCGAGAAAGTATTTTGGTTTATGATTAAATATATTATCGCTCCGATTTTAATTATTATTGCCGCTTCGCTTTGGGGCTTGGACGGCGTAGTCTTGCGGCCGAATCTTTATACCTTACCGGTGCCCTTGGTGGTTTTTTTAGAGCACGGATTGGCTTTTGCCTTGATGCTGCCATTTTTTATCAAAGAAGCTAAGGAATTAAAAAAATTAAAATTTACTGATTGGGGCGCTTTTTTTTGGGTCGCGATCTTCGGCGGAGTTTTGGGTACGATGTGTATTACCAAGGCCTTGTTTTATGTAAGTTTTGTTAATTTGTCGGTCGTAGTTTTAATTCAAAAGCTGCAGCCGGTTTTTGCCTTGCTTTTGGCCGCTATTATTTTAAAAGAAAAATTACCTAAGAAATTTTTTCTTTGGGCGGCTTTAGCGGTCGTGGCGACCTACTTTATTACTTTCGATTCTTTTATTCCAAATTTTAATACTGGCAATAAAACCGCTTTGGCGGCGTTATTTTCTTTAATTGCGGCTTTTTCTTTCGGTTCGTCTACAGTTTTTTCCAAACGCGCCTTACGAGCGATAAATTTTAGAGTGGGAACTTATATTCGTTTTGGTTTGACTACTTTAATGATGGCAATTATTGCCGGCGCTTCAGGCAGCTTTTCTCAATTGTCCAATGTTAATTCCCAGCAGTGGTTAACTTTTTTGATTATTATTTTTACTTCCGGCGGTGCTGCCATGCTGCTTTATTATTTTGGTTTAAAGAAGGTGACCGCCTCAGTCTCGACTATTTGTGAATTGGCCTATCCGCTTTCCGCCATTCTCTTTGAATTTTTACTGCGACATCGAACCTTGACTTGGTCTCAGTGGCTGGCCGTGATTATTTTATTTTTTGCCATTTATCAAGTTTCAGTAAAAATCGGCGCCCAACAGGTTAAATTGACTTCGACCGCCGAATCAGCTTAAAATATTCGACGGCAATAAAGAATTATTGTATAATTAAGCTGGAAAATATTTTTCTTTTGTACCTTATCCGACTATATAAATTAAAAGGAGGAAAATAAAATGTTTGGAAAAAAAACAATTGGATTGAATATCTCCGACTATTCAATTGAGGCTCTGGTTTTAGCCAAGCCGCTGTTCGGTAATTTTATTATTCAAGCTTATGCCCGGACGCTTTTGCCGAAAGGCGTGGTGGACAATGGTGAAATAAAAAATGAAGATAAGCTGGTCGGTGCCATGACCGAACTTTTGGCCTCAGCCCGGCCCGAGCCGATCAAAAATGGCCATTGTATTCTCTCTTTGCCTGAATCACAAACGTTTTCGACTATTATTAAATTGCCGTCAGGGCTCAAGGCGGAAGAAATTATTAATACCGTACCGTTTGAGGTGGAGGAGGCAGTGCCTTTTAAAACAGATGAAATTTATTTTGACTTCAAAACCATTGGCTGCCAAGGGCCAACTCAAGAAATATTTTATACCGCTGTAAAAAAGTCGATCGTTGACTCCTATGTGGCAGTTTTAAAAAAAGTTAATTTGTCGCCTTTAGCTTTTGAACTGGAATCAAACAGTCTGGCTCGGGCGCTTTTAAATCATCCGTCGTCTGATCAGGCCAAGATTTTAGTTGACATCGGCAGCCGAACCACCAAAGTTTACATTTTTGACCGCCAGGGCACGCGTGAAAGTTTAATTTTAGATATCGCCGGCAATAAAATAACCAAAGCTATAGCCGCTGGTTTAAAAGTGAGCATTTTGGAAGCGGAAAAAATCAAGTTAACTAGTGGTTTTAATCCCCAGACTGAAGCCGCCAAACGCGTAACAAAAATTTTAGAGACCGAATTTAAAAAAATTGTTATTCCAACTAAAAAGTTTTTAACCGATTATCAGACACAAAATCAACGGACGGTTGATGAAGTAATTTTAACCGGCGGTTCGGCTTTGTTTGAGAATTTAGATCAGTTGGTGGCGGACGAATTGGGAATAAAAACCGATATTGGCAACCCGCTAGATAAAATTCAAGACTTTAAGAATATTTTTAAACATCAGAACTCGGCAGCGATTTTTTCCAATGCTCTCGGTTTGGCTCTGCGTGGCGTCGGACATGATCCGGTTAACTCTGATATTAATCTCTTGCCTTTGGCGCCTCAAACTGGCACTTCGGATTTTTACCGAATAGCAAAGTGGCTAGGAATTATTTTGATTATGGCGGTTTTGGTTTTTGGTCTATTGGTTTCGGCGAAAAAATTTAATTTTTTTGGCGGGGCCAAAAATTTGGAAGAGACAGTCAGCGAAGAAAAATCAGATTCCGGTTATGAAGGTGATTCGTTGATTAACATTGACCAAAATATTGGCCAAGACATTGCAACTACGACGCCCAATACTAACGCGGCCACCACTACTACGCCAATAACGCCATCAACCAGTACGCCGGCCAGAGCTTCTGATCAAGCTACTTCCACGGCCTTGACTCAAGTTAATCAAGTTAAGATAAAACCAACCAGTTTAGGTTATCTCAACGTCAGGCAGGGTCCAGGTACCAGTTATGCCAAAGTCGGCCGGGCACAAATCGGCAAGGTATACACTATTATTTCTCAAAAAGCCGATTGGTATCAGATTCAAATTGATGCCAAGTTGAGCGGATGGGTCTCTGCAGCTTATGTGGAGAAGCTTTAACCCTAACATGAGTAATTGGTTGGTGGGCATAGCTGCCGTTGGAGTGTTGTCCGTGATATTTTTTTGGGTTTTTAACCCGCCTAATCGTTTTGCTCAAGCCAAAAATTATCAACGTTTAACCGCGGTTAATGCTATAATTGATAGTTATTTTTACTATATTCATACTCATCAAGGCCAAGCGCCGGTTGATTTAAAAATCGGCATTAATTATATGATTGGCTCTGGAATGGATTTTTCCGGTTGCCTAAATCAGCCAACGGCGGCGGTTATTGATTTAAGTTACTTGGCAGGCAAATATATTTCACGCCTTCCCATTGATCCAAGCTCTTCAGCTAATTCAGCTAAAACCTATTACTATATTAACCGCGATGCCGATAATAAAATTATTATCGGCTCGTGTTTGGCGGAAAGTCTTGATGGTCAAAAACAAAGTATTTATGTTCGGCATTAAAAAAAGAAAACATAAAATTTTTGCTCAGTATGAGTTTCTGTTAATCCTGGGAATTTTAGCGGTTTTGGCGATTATGATTTGCTTGGTGCTTGATCCCAGCCGCCAATTCGTTCAAGCCAGAAACGAGCAGAGATATCAATCGGTTTATGCCATTTTTGCCGCCCTAGCCAGTTATAAGATTGATCATCAGGGGGCATTGCCGATCGATTTAGCCGCCGCTCAATCTGACGTTTATTATGTTTTGGGTTCGGGATCAAATGGCCAGTGCCTGGACAAAAAATGCCAGGCCGTCAAAAACAGTGATGATTGTTTGGATTTGAGCCAAGACTTAGTTGATGCTTACTTGGCTAAAATGCCTATTGATCCATTGTTTGGCTCTAGCGGCGATTCAGGTTACTATGTTAAAAAAGATAATGATAATAAAATTATTGTCGGATCTTGCCATGGTGAGCAGACAACGAGAATTGAACTTAGTCAATAAAATATGGATAATTTTGAAGCCAAAAATTTAAAGCATATAATTAAAAAAGAAATCGAGATTGAAGATAGTATGATTATTTTATATTCCGGAATTTTGAATTCTGATTATTTAGAGGCCATGTCTGAAAATGATAAAGATTTAGTCGTGGGAATTATTAATGGTTTACTCCGCGATACCAGGCGTCACAAGAAAACCATGGAAGAGATAATAAGTAAGTTATAATGTATGACCAAAGAATCAATCCTAAATAATTTGAATCACGGTTTAGCCTTTGAAGAAGGGGCACGAGAGGCCTGTGAAGAAATCATGAGTTTTTTTGAAGATAAAAAAACCAAAGACACTATTCGTTATGTCAGGGATGATGAATTAAAACACATCGGTTTGGTTAAAGAGCTTATTCGTTTAGTCAGTAAATATTAATATGTTAAAACGAGCTGTCTTTGTCATTGCTCAAAATGACTTTCATGATACTGAACTTTTGGTGCCTAAAGCGGTTTTGGATCAAAGGAGAATTGAGACTAAAATCGCCTCAA
>Ga0172381_10002551_pt1 | contig 20044 bp, 26 predicted proteins | sample Leawel6488metaG_FD_119754 | JGI IMG/M metagenome (GOLD analysis project Ga0172381, IMG submission 119754) | Leachate microbial communities from a municipal landfill in Southern Ontario, Canada - Leachate well 64-88 metaG | ecosystem: Engineered > Solid waste > Landfill > Unclassified | place...
AAAGTCTGTATCTGTTTTAAATTCTCCGCGATTTATCTTAATTTCTACTTGATTGTCTTCTTTAAGTTTTTTGTAAATAAATTCAATAATCTCCATTTGGGAAATTATCTCTTTAATTGAGGAATAAGAAGATTCAGATAGGGGGCCTTCTTCAAGGATTTTTTTAATTTTAGCTATATCTTTAGTAATCTTCATTTTTGATATCTCTTTTTTCTTTATACCGTTTTTCATTCTATAGATAAAAGATAATTTTATTTTTAAATGTTACGTAATAAGTTACATAAAAGTTCACTCCTGCTTAAATTAAAAGTGTTACTTAAAGAGTTATGCTAAAAAACGAAGAAATAGAATATTTTACACGGAGTAAGCTCGCTTCGAAAGTCTTAGCGAAGATAAACCTGCAAGAATCGATGGCAAAAGTTTTATCTGAAGAACTAGAAACTTACCGAGAGTCAGTTAGTAGAATACTTCTTCACTTAGAAAAACTTAAACTCGCAGAATGCACTAAACCCAAGTCATCAAATTTTAGACCTTACAAGATAACTTCAAGAGGAAAACTAGTCTTAAAAGAACTCGCGAGTAAAAAGTATTAATCTAGGATAAAATTTTCTAATTAAAATTTTAAATGTTTTTAATTTTTATTTAGCATGAATCTTTTTAAAAAATCTTTCAAAAACTGGATTATTCTTAAAAAAAGACTGCACCTCTTATCAAATCGCCCAAAAGGATACAAAGAGGGAGAAGTTTGGTGGGCAAGTTTGGGTTGTAATATTGGATATGAAGAAGATGGTAAGAATACTTTTTTTACTCGTCCAGTTCTAATTTTAAAAAAGTTTAACCGAGAATTATTTTTAGCAATCCCTCTTTCAACTACGAAAAGGCGGGGAAAGTATTATTTTCCATTTGAGCTAAATCACAAAGTAAGTGTGGCATTGCTTAGTCAATTGAGAGTTTTAGATACCTCAAGATTAACTAATGGTAGAGCAAGAGCAAAAATAGGAAAAGTTGATAATAAATTATTTTTAGAAATAAAGAACAAGATATATGAAATGATTAATTAGTTATTCACGCCTCTTTTACGAGGCGGAGACAGCCCAAAGGCATTTGTAATCTTTTGAGTTATTTAACGTTTATAAGTTTTATTCATGTTCTTGTGCGCCAAACTTTCAATAAAATCTTTTAATTATTTTAAATTAAACTTAATATGAATTCGCTATTTTCTGTTCTTGCGAGAGAAAAACCTTATATATCAATTGATATACTAAATAATATGGAAAAATTAAAGAAAAACTACGAACGAAGTCCGACATTGCAGACGGTTTTAATGGTAGAAAAGTTTATTGAAGAACATAGTGGCGAATATACTAAACGAGAGTTGTTTAATAGCTTGCCAAAAAAAGTTATGTGGCAAACTCTAGGAGTAATCATCAAATATTTAGAAAGTGTAAACAAAATAGGAATTGATAAAGTTGGAAAAATTGTCTACATCTGGAATCCTAAATTAGTCGCAAGATTTAGAAATAGGGAGGATTTAACTTGGAATGCAAAGTAGTATTTGTAGACCAAAAGCTAAAATCAAATTTTGAGTCATTAAAAGATTCCGACCCAAGATTATACAAGGAGATTAATCGAGCGCTTGTTGAAGTTTCAAAAAATGTTTTTTTCGGAAGAGCAGTCAAAAAAGATTTAATCCCAAAAAATTTTATTAAAAAATATAAAATTGACAACCTCTGGATTTATAATCTAAGAAAAGATTGGCGCCTACTTTATTCTGTTGGAAAGGACGAAGTAGAAATTATCGCAGTAGTCCTCGACTGGATGAGTCACAAAGATTACGAGAATCTTTTTAGCTTTTCTTAATCTTCTTCTTCAACACTTCAAAATTTTCTTCTAAACTTGGTCTCTCTTTAGCATAGAAAATTCCTAAAGGAATTTTTGTTTTCTCGTTTATTCCGTTGTAATCAAACTCGTTTGCCTTTTTCATTGCAGCTTCCCAGTTTGTTTTGTCGTGACCAGTCTCTTGCAAGTTGTAAGTTTTTTCTTTGTAACCTTTATGCGGATGGAAAATTATACACGGTTGTAAAATTTCTATAAACTTGAAACCTTTATGTTTTTCAGCTTCAACTAAAATTTCTTCTACTTGTTTTGCGTCGGCAAAAACCCTTGCAACAAAACTAGCATTTGCAGCAAGCATTAGTTTAATCGGATTCATAGGTTCAAATTTCACGCCCATCGGAGTTGTTTTGTCGACGAAACCCTTTTCTGTTACAGGAGTCGGCTCCCCCACAGTCAAAGCAAAAACCTGATTGTTATGAACAATATAAGTCCAGTCAGCGTTAAACCTTGCCGCGTGAATAGTGTGCTCCATACCTTCTGCGTAAGCATCTCCGTCCCCAGAAAACCCAATAATTTTCAAATTCGGATTTCCAACTTTCATCCCTAAAACAGTCGGGCAAACTCTTCCGTGCAAAGAATTTATTCCAGGTAGATTAATGTAATCAAAAATTTTCGCGTGACAACCAATTCCAGTAACAATCGCATACTTGTCCAAGTCAGGCTGTTTCTCGAGGAAGTTTTTCACGCCCGCAAGTATCATAAAGTTAAAACATCCCGGGCACCAAGTCATCGGAGTTTTTGTTGAGAGATTTTTTTTCATTTTTTTTTCTTCGCAGGCGACCGAAGTTTCCAGCCGTCTATTTCGAATCCTCCCATTTTCTTTTGAACATAATCAGATAGCTCCTTGTAATTTTCTATCATCTTTTCTCTTCTTGTTTCTTTCATTGCGCCAATAAACATATTCTTAAATTTCTGATCCGGAAAATCTGGAATGCAATACTTTTCTTGGTCTTTTCTATTTGTTAAAAATCTAAAAATTTTATTTGAAGGAATAGCGGTATATCCTAGATAATCCGAGTAAATTTCTAAAATATTTTTTAAGAAATTATAATAAACAAAATTAAAGTCAAGAGTTTTTCGATTATAAACCTCTTCTAAATTATCTTTCATATCAAAGATAGAATATTTATCTAACTCAATTTCTAATTTTGAGCTTTTATCAAATTTCTTTTTTAGAGATTTCTTTCCAATATCTTTTAACCTTTTTGCATCCCCCATTTTATCCAAGATAATTTTTCCAGTGGCAAACATATGTGCCGTAGATTTTCTTCTTCTCTTTTCGTCTTCTTCAAAATATCGAAGAGTGTTTTCAGGAGGATTTGCAAAATATTCTATTAAAATTCCGTCTATAATTTTGTTTCCTCTTTCTCTCCACTGGCATCCTTTTTTTAGAACAATTTGTATATCTACATCAGAATGTTTTGTATGACCTCCAGTAATATAACTCCCACATAAAATAACTCCCGTAACTTCTTTTTTTGCTTCCCACTCTTTTAAAAATTTTTTAACTGCCCCCATCCACTTAACCATTTTAATTTTCTGCTAAACCTCCAATAAACTCTTTCATCTTCTCACTATAGTTCCCCGATTTAACTTCTTTCTCATTTAGTCCTAAAATAGCAACTGGCTTTTTAGAAAGCTTTTGCATTTCACTAAAAGTCTTTCCAAACTGACTTCCACAAGTCGCAAAAAAAGCAACCTTCTTGAATTTATTTTCAGTTAAATATTTTCTAATTGCAGGAGTAATTGTCCAAGCCCAAACAGGACTCCCGATAATAACCAAGTCATATCTTGAAGGGTCTTTCTTAAATTTTATCTCTGTTGTTTTCTCTTGCACAGCATCTTTTCCAGAAATTAACCATCCAACAATAAATCTCTTTCTATCTTTCAAGTCAATTATCTCGTCCCTATCCGCTTTTATTTTTTTTGTTATTTCATCTCCGATTTTTTTTGTGTTTCCACTTCTCGAATAATATACTACGAGTATTTTTTTATTCATATTTTTTCATCTCCTTTTCCAATCTTTTTTTATTCTTTGGCCACTCTTTCTTTAGCATTGAATAAACATTCAAATCGTGAATTTTCTTTGTTGCTTTTGTTTTGTGGGATTGTCTTGTTGTTCCTTCGTAAGTAAATCCAAGCTTTTTTGCAACAGAATTTGAAGCGACATTTTCTTTATAGGCTCCAAGTTCAATTCTATTAACTTTTAATTTTTTGAATGCAAAATCAATAACAGCAACAGCAGCTTCGGTAATTATCCCTCTTCTCCAGTATTTTTCATTAACCCAGTAACCGATTTCAATACTCTCGCAAAATTTATCATACTTATGTAATCCACAAGCACCAATTAATTTTTTCTCCTCTCTTAATTCTATCTCAAAAATAAAAGATTCTTTTTTCTTTTTTTTCTCATTGCAATGATTTATCCACCAAGTTGCATCTTTCTCTGTATAAGGATATGGAACGCTAGATACATTTTCAGAAACTTTCAAGTTGTTTAGCCCCTCTACTAAATCGTTAACATCTTTCTTTGTAGGATTTCTCAAAATTAATCTTCTTGTTTCTAGTTTCATTTTTTTAGCTTTCTCCTTATCTCTTCCTTTAATTCATCAGCAAAAAACGGCCTTCCGTCAAATCTTAAAATTTTATTTTTCTCTTCAATTTTAATGCAGGTCTTCTCTCCAATTAAGTCCGCCAGAGAACCCCTTGAATCATTCTCAACCAAAATTAAATTACCCTTAAGTTCTTTTTCGACTCCGACTGCGAATGGTTCAATATATAAAATTTGAATAACCTTAACATCTAACTCTTTTGTCGCGTCAAGAACAGCTCCGATAACAGAACCAAAGCAGACAACAACGTTCTTTGAAGCTTTCTTCCCGTAAATCTTGTAACGAATAAAGTTCTTAGTTTCTTTTTTAACTTCTTCACCAACCTTGTTTCTAAGAAGAACATTTTTCTTTATTATTTCGGGGTCTTCAGTCGCAGAACCATTTAAATCTGTTTCATAAGAATTGAATCTCTTTAACTTTGTTTTACTCGGAACTTTTACTAAAAATGGTTTTTCGTTTGTAGTATAAAGACTTTCAGCTAAATGTTTATCTCCGACAATAATTGAAGGAATTCCAAACTTGTGCGAAAAGTAAAACGCTTGATTAGTAAGTTCTTCTGCTTCAACTGGGTCACCGGGAACTAAAACAACTCGATTAAACTCTCCATGTCCTGCATTAATTGCTAACTTTAAATCTCCTTGACTAGTATAAGTTGCAACTCCAGTCGCAGGTCCAGGACGAGAACATAAATAAAAAACTAAAGGAACATTTGCAATTCCAGTTAAACTAAGTGTTTCAGTCATTAAGTCAAAACCACCGCCAGAAGTACCTACCATTCCTTTTGCACCAACAATACAAGAACCAACTCCCGCATTAGCAACAGCAATTTCATTTTCTAACTCTAACACAAGAAAATTATTTTTCTCCTGAACTTTTGCTAGCTCATCCATAACAGGTGTCGCAGGAGTCATCGGATAAGCATAATAAACCTCTAAGCCAGACTTAATTGCACCTTCTGTAATTCCTTGATTTCCGTTAGAAAAATTCCTTTTTGTAAAATTTGGTTTTTCTAAATTAATTTTTTTTTCGAATTTACTATATCCTTCTTTTGCCTCTTTAATATTCTCGTCAAATCTTTTTTCTAAAATTTTTAGTTCTTTTTCTAAATCAGCAAAATCTAAACCAAGAATCTTAAAAATTGCTCCAGCAAACCACATATTCTGGTGTTCTCCTTCTAGAATAATTCCTCCTTTATTCAAATCTTTAGAATGTTTTTTCTTTGTTAAATCATCTAAACAAACTAGCAAATCAGTCTTAGAATCATTTGAATAAACCTCTTCCTCGGAAAAAGTCAAAGTATTAAAGTTGTGCCCGCCACGAATTAGCGACTCGTAGTCCCTAGAATAAAAAACAAAATATCCTTTTTTAACAAGGACTTCTCCTAAAACCTTTGTCAAAATATTTGGTCCAGTCCCCGCTTGTCCACCAAAAACTATTGTTCGCCTCATTTTACTTTTAGAGACATTTGACTTATTTAAAGTTAGTGGAAAAATTTTTAGTCTTGTTTTATTTTTATCCTTCAAAGAGTATAATTACCGCCCTCTATTTTTATTGCTTTTCCGTTAATAATCGCTTCAGCAATTTTTTTTCTTCCAGAAACAAGCAATCGCTGAAATGTCGGTCTAGAAATTTTCATTTTAATTGCAGCCTCTTCTTGTTCCAAGCATTCTAAATCTTTCAATCTTATTGCTTCAAATTCATCTACATTTAAAATGACTTCTTCTAATTGTCTTAAAGGAATTCCTTGTGGTTTAAAGTAAGTAACTTCGGGGTTAAACTTAACTCTTCGACATAATCTTGGTCTTGCCATAAACGAGCATAAGCTCATAACTATTTAAATATTTTGAAGTCTTTAGTTGGAAGTAAATATTTCTTAAAACTTCCAACTCGTAACTTCAAATCTCCTTAATTTTCTTGGTTTTTGTCAGAGTTCTTATTCTGAGTTGTAGATTGTCTTCCAAAACCCATTCCAAATCCTCTTCCTAGAACTTTTCCTTTTTTACAACCGCAAGGTCCTAGACCTCTGCCTGTGCATGGTCCTTCTCCTCGTGGTCCTGTTCCGTCTTTGTTTGGCATTTTATTTTCCTCCAATTTAGTTATGAACATATGCTCATAATACTATTTAAATGTTTCGCGAAATAAATTTTACTTAGAAATAAGAAAGAATTATCTTTAGAGAGAAATAAGTTCCATACTTTTTAGAGGGTAAAAGAAAACTAAGCTATTTTTCTCCTTCAACCTTTCACTTTCTACCCTCTGCCTTCTTCCCTCTTCCTTTTCCTAAATCCTTAAAAACTCTAAGTCAATTCTTACTTTATGGTCAGATTTGCCCACATTTCTGATGTTCATTTGGGCGGTTGGAAGCAAAACGAATTACAAGAACTAAACTTCGCATCATTTGAACAAGCAGTTGAAAAATGTATTAACTCTAAATTAGATTTCATTCTTATATCTGGAGATCTATTCGATTCCGCTTACCCTCCAATTGAAATTTTAAAAAGAACCTTCGCAGAATTCAAAAAATTAAAAGATTCAAAAATTCCCTGTTACATAATTGCGGGTTCTCACGATTATTCGGTGTCCGGAAAAACTTTTCTAGATGTTTTAGAAAAAGCAGGATTCTGTAAAAATGTAACTGATGTAGAAGATAGAGACGGACTTTTATTTCTTAATCCGACAATTCACGAGAGAGTTGCAATTTATGGTTACCCTGGAAAAAAATCCGGACTAGAAATTGAAGATTTAAAGAGAATAAAACTTCAAGACGCTCCAGGACTATTTAAGATTCTAATGCTTCATACAACAATAAAAGAAGTGGTCGGAACAATTCCTATGGAATATATTGAATCAACTTCGCTTCCAGTCGCAGACTATTACGCGATGGGGCACATTCACGTAGATTTTCGATTAAATAATTTTGTCTATCCAGGACCAATATTCCCAAACAACTTCAAAGAACTAGAAGACTTGAATTTCGGAAGTTTTTACATCGTAGATACAGAAGATAAAGAAAAACCCTTTGAAAAAATTTCACTGAAAATAAAAGAAGTAATTAAAGTCTCAATAAAAATAAATGATGTAAACACCGCAGTAGAAAAAATAATCGCAGAATTAGACAAAAACGATTTGTCTAACAAAATTGTTTTACTACGAGTTTCAGGAGAACTAGAAAATGGCGGAGTCTCCGACGTAAAATTCTCTCAAGTCGAAGAATTTGTAAAGCACAAAAAAGCTTACTTCTTATTAAAAAATATTCACGATCTTTTTGCAAAAGAATTAGAATTAGATGTTAAGGTAGAAAATCCAGAAAACATTGAGGAAGAAGCAATAAAAAGTTACACAGAACAAAACCCTTCTAAATTTAATTCATCGATTTCCGATTTAATTCAAGTATTAACTTTAGAAAAACAAGAAGGCGAAACAGCAGAGACTTTTAAGAATAGACTTCTAGAAGAAACAGGGAGGGTTTTAGAAATATAATGCAAATAAAAAAAATTATTCTAGAGAACATAAGAAGTTTTGAATACGAAGAAATAGAATTTCAAATAGGAAGAACTTTGCTCTCTGGAAATATAGGTTCAGGAAAGACTTCAATTCTTTTAGGAATAGAATTTGCACTGTTTGGACTTCAGCCAGGACAAAAAGGTTCTTCACTTTTAAGAAACGGAAAAGATTTTGGAAAAGTAATAATGGAATTCGTAATAGGAAATAAAGAAATAAAAGTTGAAAGAACTCTTAAAAGAACTAAAACAGTAAATCAAGATTATTGTTCTATAACTATCGACGGAGAAAAAAGAGAATTATCTGTAACAGAATTAAAAAATTTAATTTTAGAAATTCTTTCTTATCCAGCAGAACTAGCAAAAAAGCAAAATATTCTCTACAAATTTACAGTTTATACTCCACAAGAAGAAATGAAAGAGATAATTCTAGAAGACTCTGAAACTAGAATAAACACCCTAAGACAAGTTTTTGGAATTGACAAATATAAAATTATTTTAGAAAATGTTTCATTAATAATTGCTAAATTAAAAGAAGAAAAAAAAGTAAGAGAAGGAGTAACACTAACCTTAGAACAAGATAAAATGTTCTTAAAACAAAAAGAAAAAGAATTGAATGTAAAGCGAGCAGATTCTTTTGGAATAAAAAAAGATTTAGTTGAAAAGACTTCTAGTAGAAAAAAACTTGAAAGCGAAATGGAAGAAGTATCAAAAAAACAAGACGAAAAAAAGAGTCTAAATCAAGAAATAGAGAAGTCTAAATTGTTAATAAAATCTAAAGAGCAATTAATAATTGATAATTTAAATTTAGAAAAAAAGACAAAAGATCAAATAAGAGAAATAGAATCAACTATCTTTAGCGAAGAGATTTTAAATAATACCGAGGAAGAATTGGATAAATTAAAAAAACAAAGAGAAGAATTGTTCTCTCATAATATTGAAGTTGGAACAAGAATGCAAGCTCTTTCAATAAAGAACGAGGACAACGAATTAATAAAAGAAAAATTAAAAAATATTGAAATTTGTCCAACTTGTTTACAAGATGTTTCTTCTAGTTACAAGTCAAATGTTTTAGATAAATTAAATTCTAATGTAGAAAAAAATATATCCGACATAAAATTCTTAGCAAAAGAAAAACAAGAATTAGCAAAAAATATTTCTTTAATTGAACAAGAAATTTCTAAAAAGAATTTATCTATTCAAGAATTAAAATTAATTAAGTTAAGACAAGCGGATATTATAGATAAGAAAAAAGTTTTGTCCGAGATAATCGTTTCAAACGAATCTCTAAAAAAAGATATACTTCTTTTAACCGAACATATGGCTTCTTTAGAAAGTCAAATATTTGATTTAAAAAAATTTGATATCGTATACGAGACAAAACAAAAAGAATTAGAAAAAGCTTACAAACAAGAAAGAGCAACAGAGATTTTACTTGCTGAAACAAAAAAAGAAGTTGAAATGTTCTCTTTACAAATAGACGAATTAAAAGATAGAATAAATAGAATCGAAGAAATAAGAGTAAAACTAAACTACTACGCCGAACTTGAAGACTGGTTAAGTAAAAAATTTGTTCCATTAATTTCTTTTATTGAAAAAAATGTAATGGCTCGTCTTAAAAAAGAGTTTTCAAACTTATTCTCTGAGTGGTTTGGAATGCTTGTTTCAGATTCATTTAATGTTTATTTATCCGACGATTTTAGTCCAATTATAGAACAACAAGACTATGAATTAGATTATTCTTATCTTTCTGGAGGGGAAAGAACAGCAATCGCTTTAGCATATCGCTTAGCACTAAATCAAACAATTAACTCTATGATGAGTAAAATAAAGACAAAAAATTTAGTAATCTTAGACGAACCAACAGACGGATTTTCAGAATCACAATTAGATAAAATGCGAGATGTTTTAGATGAATTGCATGTTAGTCAATTAATCATTGTAAGTCACGAACAAAAAATAGAAGGTTTTGTAGACAATGTTATAAAATTAAAAAAAGAAAATGGTTCTACTAAGAAAGAATAACTTTCTAAATTAAATTACTTCTTAATTAAGAACCAAGATATACAAAGTAAACAAATATATTGGAAATAGGTTAAACCCAAAAAAGCAACTTGTTCTATTCTAATGAACTCTATTAAAAATCTAAAACTAAAATAGGCAATAATTAATATCTTAAATAAGCTTCCAGGAGCAGGATTTTTTTTCTTTTTGTAAATTAAAAAAAAGAACATTCCTAGCATAAAAATAGATTCATAGATTTGAGTCGGATGTCTAAAGATTCCGTCTCCAAAATTTACTCCCCAAGGAAGAGAAGTTTCTTTACCATAACAGCACCCTCGTAAAAAACATCCTATTCTTCCAATAGCTACACCCAAAGCAATTGAAGGTGCAATAAAATTTCCAAATTTAGATTTTATTTTTAGTTTATTTTTAATAAATAAAACTCCAAGTGTTCCTCCGATTAATGCTCCAAGAATAGTCTTTCCGTAAATTAGAATTGAAATTCCATTTTCAGCAAAAAATATTTCTTTCCAATAAATAAAAATTAGGGGCAACTTCGCACCAATTGCTCCCCCAATTAATGCTGAAATTATTACATAAAAAGAATCATTTGATTTATTTTTTTCATTCTTTATATATAACCAATAAAATAGCAATCCAACTAAAATTCCTAAAGATACAAAAAAAGAATAAGAACTAATTTGAAAGTTTCCTACTTCAAAGAGAATTGGTCTAACTCCCCAAGAAGGAAAAGGTACTTCGTGGATATCAAGCATTACAACTTCCTCTTAATTTTTTTGAAATAGTACAACAGCTTCCTCCGTTTGAAGCACATTTATAAATTTTAGATGCTGGACAAAATCCCAAAGCAGAGATAGTTTTAATTAAAGCAAAAACTCCAATAAATCCCCATCCAATGTTCTCAATTGGAGAAAAAATTAAAATCAATCCTATACCAGAAAATATCGCTCCAAGGGAGTGGGCGAATCTCATTGCATTAATATTTAGAATCTCTTTTTTAGTTTTAATCAATAATCCAAAAGTATAATCCCAAATTAGAATCATTGGGGCTCTTTTTACTGTTAAAATTGCAGAGAATAATAAGAAAAAAACGGATAATAAAATAATTTCTTTTATTCGTAAAAAGAATCCAATCCAAATTAAAATTGTCAAACCTATTCTACAAAAAAGAAATCCTCCTCTTGAAACAGATGTTATTTCTTCAGCCATTTTAATTTTGGGAAAAATCTTCCAACTTTGTTTTTATATCTTTTATAATCTTTAAATTGTTTTTCCAATAACTCTTCCTCTTGTTTAGCTCTATAATTCATCATAGGTACAAAAATTAAAGTATTCAGTAAAAAAGCTAGCCAATTTAAGTAAAGTACTGAACAAGCATAAAAAATCCAAATAAGAGAGGCATAAAGTGGATGCCTAACTATTTTGTAAACTCCTTTGGTAATTAAAGTATGCTTAGAATAAATTTTAATTTGGTTTGCCCAGTTTTTCCCAAGCAAAATTCTCCCATATAGGTTAAAATAGATTCCCAATAAAATTACTGCCCAGCAAATACTACTAATTATCCATAATAATTTACTTTCTGAAAAATAAATTTTTCCAATTCCAAAGCGAATTGACAAATAAAAAAAGAAAAAGAATAAAGTCATTGTTCCTGTTTCAACAAAGCTTCTTTTTTGTCTTTTTGCATTATCTGAATTACTTTCTACAAAATTAATAACGACCGCAAGAGAAATCGCTAAGAAAGCAATAGCAGTAAAAATAAAATTAATTGGTTGAAGCAACATTTTCTTTAGAATAATTCTTGATTTTCTTTATTACTTTATAACAGACAAATATCGCAAGTGCCCCACCAATAATCCATGCTCCATAAAATAAGATTGCACCTACAATTTCTTCAGTTCCGCTTTGTTCAAAATTTAATCCAAATCCCATAAACCCCAAAGGAAGACAGCTTCCAACAAATACGATTGGTCCTAAAATTACTATAGTTAAAACTATTAACAATATTTTCTTCCAAGAAAGCTTCTTAGTTTCTTCTTGATTATACATTTTATTATGTAGTTATTTTAATTTATATTTGTTTCTATAAAATAAAAATGATAAAATAACTGTTTCAGTTTCAACAAAACTTCTTTTTTGTTTTACCAGAATTACTCTCTATAAAATTAATAATAGCTGCAAGAGAAATTGTTAAAAAGCAATAGCAGTAAAAATAAAATTAATTAATTGGAGCAATATTTTCTCTAGAGTAGCTTTTTATTTTCTTTATCACTTTATAAAAAACAAATATTGCAATTGGAAATGATATAACCCAAAAACCAAAAAATAACATAAAACTACCCCTTGATAAAAAATTTGCCTGTGTGTAAGTCGCAAACACTGCAATTAGTTCTATCGAAAGACAACTTCCAAACAAGACTATTGGTGCCAAAATGAATACGGTTAAAATTATCAACAATATCTTCTTCCAAGAAAGATTCTTCTCTTCGCTATTTTTCATTTTATTCTTTAGTTAATTTAATTTATATTTGTTTCTGTAAAATAAATTATATGCCGAAAAAGGAATTCTCTTAAAGTCGGGGGTGATAAAATGAACACACTCTCTTTTCATAGATTTTTCATCAAAGTTGTATCTATCTAAAAAAGAAGATATACTCACCATAAAATGATGTTCGTCCCAATATTCAATCTGTTCGTCTTTACTCATTTTATTATAATTTTCTGGAACGAATTTTTTTAAGTCAGAAAGAAGGCCTCTCATACATACACAGCATCCTTCAAGAAATCCTATTTTAGATTTTTCTTTTAATAATTTTTCTGCATCAAATGCAAATGTATTATCAATTAACGGCAAATAGCTCTTCACATTAACTACTCTCGTAACAGGCAAAAATTTATTGTTCTCTTTAAAGAAAAATCCAATTCCAACTCTCCAAACATTACAAGGTAAGGGAACGATGTCTGTTTTTAATACAGCTCCTTTTGTTTGTTTCTCAAGTGAATTTATTACTCCACTTAAAGTAATTCTATCTGAAGCTTTTTCATTTTTTCCTCTTCCAAAATAAGTTACCGGCTGAAAGTTAATTCCTCTTATTCCCTTATTATTTATTCCAAATTCAAATAATTTTCCTATCTCGTCGTCATTTACTCCTTTTTCTACGGTGGTAACTAAAGTTAAAGGTATTTTATACTTCTTTAAATTTTCAATCGCTTTTAATTTTGTTTTAAGTAAGTTTTTATCTCCACGAAGATATTCATAAGTGCTTTCTTTAAAGCCATCAAATTGAAGATAAATTCCGAATCTGCCTCTAAATTTAGCCAATTCTTTTACAAACTCTTCGTCTTGAGCAATTTTTATTCCATTTGTGTTTAATAAAACATATCTAAAATTTTTTTCTTTTGCAATAGAGATTATCTTTAGAATTTCTGGGTGCAATGTAGGTTCACCGCCACTAATTTGAAGTATCTCTGCTTTTCCTCCTTCAGCTTCCTGAAAAAAGTTCATCATTTTTTCTATTTTTTTAATATCTAAATCTTTACCTTTCCCACTTTTGGCATAACAAACAGGGCAGTTTAAGTTGCATCTATCTGTGATGTCAATTATTGCATTACAAGAGTGTTGTTCGTGCTTTTCACAAAGTCCGCAATCAAAAGGGCAACCTAGTTTAGATTTTGTCTGATTTGGAGTAATTGTTCCCGGCTTATTGTAATCGCTTTTTATTCTATAATATTTTGCATCTTCTTCTAATAGCGATTTTTGTTCTCCATGAATTGGGCATTTTTTTAAAATAAAAATCGTATTACCCTCTTCTACAATTTCTCCGGGGATAACTTTTGAGCATTCATTACATAATGAATTAGTTTTTTCTAAAAAAATACTTTTATTTGTATTCATATTTTACTTAAAATAAATCGATTAATAAGCTTTTTTAAAAATATTTATTCCCTCTTTCTTTAGCCTTCAACCTTTTAGCCCATATCTCTTATCTTAGCCTCAACATTTCTAGATTTCTTGGAACATTTGTCTCTGTTCTTTGAGATTTGTATAATGCAGAAGCAAGGTCTAAAGATTTAGAAACTTCTCCGTGATTAATTATAATTCTTCTTGGTTTTGGTTGAATGTTATTAAAATAAGCAGTGATTTCATTTCTTCCAGCATGAGGAGAAAGTCCTTTCACTAATTCAACTCTCATTTTAACTTCAACTTTTTTCTTTTGTCCATCGTCGTCTATTTCCACAAATTTATCTCCGTCTTGAATTGCTCTACCTAATGAACCAGGACCTTGATAACAACTAAGAATCAAAAGATTTTTATCACTATCTGCAAAGTTCTTGAAATATTCTACTGAAGCTCCCCCTTGAAGCATACCCGAAGTTGCAATTACAATGCACGGACCACCTTCAATTACTTCTTTTCTTTCTGTTGGAGAACCAACTCTCTTAAAAATTTCTGAAGTAAATGGATTGTTATCTTGGAAAACTTGTGTTCTAACTTTTGCACTTAAAAAATCTGGATAAGCAGTATGAATCGCATTAATATCCCAAATCATTCCGTCGATATACATTGGAACTTGAGGTAAAATTCCAGTTCTTATTGCTTCTTCAACTCTTAAAACAGCCTCTTGAGCATGACCAAGTCCTAATTCCGGAAGTAAAACCTTTCCGCCTTTTTCTATAGTTTCTTTTACCAGTTTAAAGAAAGTTTCTTCTGTTTCTTGTCTTGGAGGTAAAGCATCATTTTTACCACCATAAGTAGATTCGGTAATTATTGTCTCAACTCTAGGAAAAATACTAACCGCAGGATCAAGTAATCTTGTTTTAGAATATTTGTAATCGCCCATATAAACTAAATTATGTAGACCATTTCCAATATTCAAATGAGTCAATGCACTTCCAAGTACATGTCCAGCATTATAAAATGTAAGTCTAACATCTGGAGTAATATCTGTTACTTCATTAAATTCTAAACAAATTGTATGCTTAACCATTTCAGAAACATCTGTAGAACTAAACAAAGGCTTTGAAGCTTGTTTGTATGCAACACCAATAAAGTCTAATGCTAAAAGAGCAGCAATATCTCTTGTTGGAGCAGTCATATAAACCGGTCCTCTATATCCCATTTTAAATAAGTAAGGGAGTAAACCAGTGTGATCTAAATGTGCGTGACTTATTACAATAGCATCAATCTTCGAAATATCAAATTCAGAGACATTTAATATTGGAAATTGGTCTGCACCAGTTGAAGAAACATCTATTCCGCAATCCAATAAAATTTTTGAATTTGGAGTCTCTAAAATTAGACAACTTCTACCAACTTGTCTTCCTCCTCCTAAAAATCCAATTCTAACCCACTCTTCAACCTTATCAGGATTCCATCCAGCATAAATTTTTTCTCCTACTTGATTTAAGAATTTTTTTCTGTAATTACTTTCAGCATACAAAACATTTCTAATACTCTCTGTAATTTTACTTCTTATTGCAGGAGAACGTTGAACTTGTGGAGTCCAAAAAGTTTTTCTTCTAATATCCTCTAAAATTGAGCCCCCTTTTCCAATAACTAATCCTGGTTTTTTTGCTTCAATTACAACAGAACTTCTGTGCTTTGAAAATAAAACATCTGTAACTTCTGCTTCTTCAGGGACAATTTCTTTAATTGCTTTTTTAACCTGTTCCTCGTCCATTAAAATTCTACCGTCTGCTCTAAGTTCAACTCGTTTTTTTATGTCATTAACGATTTCTCTTACTTTTCCTTGATCATCTAAAAAAAAGTTTTGATTTTCGGTGTATAAAACAATATTTGCACCCTCAAAACTAGCTTCTTTTACTAGACCAGGTAATCTGTCTGTTATATTCTTTAAAATATCTGCCATTTGAAAATTATTCTTTATCAACAAAAGTCGATTCAATTTTTTGAGAAACTACTTTCTTAATTCCTTCTTTAGTGATTGTATAAATATCTATTCCATTTCCTGATGCAGGATCTCTTTGTGTAGAAGATTTTAATGATTCTTTAGCAAGTTCTACTCCTTCTTTTACTGTAACTGTCGGTTTATATTGTCTTTCTAAATATCCAAGAACATAAGGCATACCTGAGCCAATACTTGCAGTATATTCATTTACTTTTTTTAAGTATCCTCCAGTTATTTCATAAAGCGAAGTTTTTCCATCTTCATCAACTCCTGCAAGGATAAATGCACTTTGTTGAACTTGAATATTTGAAAGTAGAGATGCCGACTGTTTCACTGTAGGTCTAGATTTTGAACGAAGAGATTTTAGTTTTAATTCTGCAACTAATACTTTTGCAACTTTTTGTGCCTCTGTAGCAGAACCGCATCCAGCAAAAACTAAATACTCATTTATCGGATAAACTTTTTCGTCGTCCTTGTCAAAGATAATTCCTCCTCCAAGAGAAGCTCTGTTGTCTCCAGCCATCACAATCCCATCTTTACAAACCATACCAAGAATAGTTGTACCTGTTTTCACAAATGTTTTTTTTAAATCTTCATCCATCTTAAATTTTCTAAAAATACTTAGAATGTATATTTTTTTAGAGACTTTATAGTTTATAAATTTTTTTATAGTTTATTTTAAGCTTTATTCTCTTCTTTTAGATTATAAACCATCTCTTGTATTTTCGCTTGCATTCTTCTAGCATGAATATATTCTAGATAAGTTTGGCATGTAGAATAATCTTTTATAGAACAAGGAGAGCTCAAGATAAAACATCTTCCACTATCTAAAGCAGGGCAGGAATCCTCTCTAGTAGTTAGTTTTGTTTCAATATCCATTTTATTTTATCTAATTTAGTTTTATAAATCTTTCAAAATTAAAAGCTTTGTTTAATAAATAACATCTATTTAGAAGGAGATAAGTAAATTAAGTTTCTTCGTTTGTAATTCAATAAGTTTTTCTCGTAACTATTTCCTCGTTTCTACTCTCTTCCTTCTTCCATCTACCTTCTTGTTTAAAAAGTCCTTGGAATTTTTAAACAAATCCGAACTAAAATTATTTCTTATTTTAATTTTTTAGAAATTTTTATTCTATTGCTTTATCAAAGAGTGTTGCAAATGCACTAGCAAAAAAATCAGAGTTAAGCCAAATTGCTGTATCTTGATTAGTATTTGTGTTAGATAAGTAAAATAATATTTCTGTTCTATCCACAATAAAAAACTTTGAGTCTACTTTAATTGGATAAATTTGAATCTTTAATTGTTTTGAAATTCTCTCAATTAATTCTTTATCTCCTGAAATTGCAAACTTTATTTTTATATTCGATTTTTTAAGAAGTTCAATTGTTTGTTCAAACAGCTTTATCTTAGAATAAATTTCAACTGCATTTGAACAAATTATTACTTCTTCTTTAGCATTTTCTAAGACTTCTCTTAAGTAATTCGAAATATTTGATTTTCCTTTAATTGCCGCAGTAATATCTTCTCTTTTGATTGGATTTATTCCTTCTCTATAAATTGATTCTAATTCTTCAAATTCTGCAGTTTCTCTAATCTTTGATAAAGTTACAACTCTTTCTTCAGCATCAGAACGAACATTATTTTTTAGTTTTTCTAGAATAACATTTGGTTTTACTCCAATGTATTTCACGGGTTTACCTAGTTTTTCAAGAGCAAATCCTCTTTTTTCTAATCCTTCTAAAACATCATAAGTTCTAGAACGAGGAACTCCAGATAAGTCAGCGATTTCTCCAGCAGAAGCTATTCCTTTACTAAGCAAGGCTAGCCAAACTTTTGTTTCGTAAACATTCAAATCAAAGTAATCCTTGATTTTATTTATAATTTCTTGTTTAATTATCATTTTTTTCTCCAATATACAAATAATGTCCTCTAGGAGTCCTTTTTATTTGAGAACTACGTCCAAGTTCTTTTTTTACAAAATTTTCAGAGACAAAATTAATTCTTTCTAGCATTTCCTCGAATGTTCTTATTCTATCTGGTCTAAATACAAGATACATTTGAGTCTTTTCTTGGTCACATCCAAATGCAATATGATTAGAATGAGAATATTCTCTAAGTTCTTCCATTTCTTTTTCAGAAAGAAAAGTTCCATTATTTTGGCTATCTAGCGAATTCATTTTTTGTTTTCTCCAGAAACTAAGCAAGCTTCATATTCTTTAGTTGCGCCTTTTTTACTGAATCTTCCAAATAAATCTCTAATTGGTCGATGGTTCATTACCTCTCTTATTTTGTAACCTTTGTCTTCTAATTGTTTCCTAACTATTTCTATTTGTTGAGGAGAATAGTTTCCAGTAAATATTAATCTAAACGACCCATTCTGTGCTATACTTCCTTTTTGTTCTAAATTATTTCCTATATTCCCCCTACCTCCAGCTTGATTTACCATCTCTTGATAAATTGAAGTAATTGTTCTTCGGCTATATATCTGCTCTGAGGTATAATTTTCTTCTGTACCTTTTAAAGGAAATAATTTGTACTTCCTCTTTTCTTCTTCTGCAATATCCCAACCTGTATCGTGCAAGCGTCTTATTATCGGTCTTAAAGCGTATGCACTAAATCTTTCTTTTGTTACCAAACCTAGATAATCTCCCATTTCAAATAAGATTAGATTAGATTTATTTTTTGGGTCATATCTTTCAATTAAATTGGATAATTCTTTTTTCATCCAATCAATTCTCATAGGAATATTGTTTTTATTTTTCATTGTCATTTTATTCACTACTCGATAAAGATAAAACTTCTTTATAAACTTTTCTGTAATGTTATAACTTAATAAAGGTAACAAACGAAACATTTATATTCTCCTAAATAAAATCTTTCTTATGGAAGATGAAATTAGCTTGGGATTCGTCAAAAGTAAAGAAGATATTTTTAGAAAGAATGTAGGAAATTATGTAACTCTTTTTTCGCATACTGGAAATTCTTATAGAGGAAGGATTATTCCTTCAGACAATCAGGGATATGTTGTCCTTAAACCCCATGTGATTTCAAGGCCCAGTGCAGAGGGAAATATTTACTCATTGTTAAATATAATTTTAATTATCGATCGTGCGGCGATAGAAGCAATTTCTCCTACAAGTAAAAAGTTCATTTTAGAAGATATTTTAGTACTAAACAATAGAGTTCTTAAAGAAAATTCCCCAAAGCAAGAGACCAAGTAAAATTCCCGCTGTAATAAAAGGCATTGCAGGATAAGGTTTTTTCTTTTCTCCAAAAAATAAAATATAAGACAATCCTAAAGTTGCACCAATCATTATCGATAAAGAGGGAATTAAACCAAAATTTCTATAAAAAACTCCGCTAGTAATTATTGGGAAAACAACATCTCCTCCTCCAAGAACAGCCATAGCTATTTTAATTTTTTTAGACTTTTTTTCTTTACTAGACATTTTTTTAATTTTTTCTCTTTGTTCTTTAGTTATACTCGGAACTAAAAATCCAGAAAAAAATCCTAATTTTGTTATTTGATATTTTGCCATTTTTTGCATTATTCCAGACTTCCAAACAGCCCACAAATCATAAACTGAAATTAATACTAAAAGAATTAAAACTGTTAAAGGACTTAAGAGTGGAACAAATGCAGCAGCCACTCCAGGGTAAATTAATATTTCCGTAAAATTATGGACAATAAAATTTCTTTTATAGACTTTAAAGTAGGCTAGAATGATTCCTAGAGAAACTGCAATATATTTAGCGTAAACTAATTGAATAAACGCTAAATTAAAAACAACAGAAAGAGCAATTGTAACTACAATGAAAAACCAAGCTCTAAAAAACTTTTCTGAACGATATTTTGTCAATAACAAAACAAAAAATATCACTAAAATAAAAGACAGAATAAATGAGATAAATACCTCAATAAACTCATAATCTGTTTCTGGATTAGCTTCACTAAAGAAAGGGACTTCTGGAGCAGAAACTTCTTTTTTTTCTCCATCAACAAATTTTACAGGAGAATAGCCTTGTATAACAACTAATCCAATAATTTGAGCTAAGATAAACATTGAAAGAATAATTAGTGTGACTGACAGACTCTTTTTCA
>Ga0172381_10002552_pt1 | contig 20040 bp, 19 predicted proteins | sample Leawel6488metaG_FD_119754 | JGI IMG/M metagenome (GOLD analysis project Ga0172381, IMG submission 119754) | Leachate microbial communities from a municipal landfill in Southern Ontario, Canada - Leachate well 64-88 metaG | ecosystem: Engineered > Solid waste > Landfill > Unclassified | place...
AATCTTCAGAAACAAGGTGCTCTCACTAAAGCCTCAGATATAAAGTAATATTTTAAAACTTTAAAAATAATACGAAGTGGCAAAAGAAATAAATTTAAATTCTCAGGAATGGTGTGATTTAGTTTTCGAAGGCAAAAATAAAAGTTATGGTGCTTTCTATATGCGTAAGTCGTCCAGTAAACGACACATATACGCTTTTGTGATATGCTTTTTCTTTATTGTTTTCGTAGCTTTTCTACCAGGTCTGATTGAAACAGTTAAGTCTTCTCTTATTCCAAAGGACGCTATGACTGAAAAGACTGTACTTTCGGATTTGAGACTGGAAGATCAACTTAAAGAAGAGCAGATTATCCATAAGGAAGAGGCTCCTCCACCCCCTCCTTTGAAGAGTACCATTAAATTCACGCCTCCTGTAATTGCTGACGCATCAGAAGTATCTGATGAAGATCAGATGAAATCACAAGAGGACCTCTTGGAGTCTAAAGTAACGATTTCAGTAGCTGATGTAATAGGTACCGACGAAAAAAATGGTGTTGATATTGCAGACCTTCAAGAACATAAAGTGATAACAGAAGAAAAACCGCTTTACGGAGTTGAACAGATGCCTCAATTCCCAGGAGGTGATGACGAACTGATAAGATTTATCAGTGATAACCTGCATTATCCTGCTGCGGCTTCGGAGTTGGGTATAGAAGGACGTGTTATCGTTCGTTTTGTGGTAAGCAAGACAGGTGCAGTGAAAGATGTTGAAGTAATTCGTGGTCTTGACGCTGCATGTGATAAGGAAGCTATCCGCGTTGTGAAATTGATGCCTAACTGGATTCCAGGAAGACAGAATGGACGCAACGTCCCGGTATATTTCACACTCCCTATTTTGTATAAATTGCAAAAATAACCATTTGATAACCAAATAACTAAGAAGAGGAGAAACTTTTTATTAAGAGTTTTCTTCTCTTCTTTTTAACATTTATGATATGATACTAAAAGATAATAGACTGAATTTTAAGTTAATATGGGGTGTCTTCATGGTGTTGATCTATTTTGGAATGACTTTCCTGTTCTTATTTACAAATCTTTTTGCCAACATCTCTTTGACGTTTCGCATTATATTTGGTGTCATATTCTTCATTTATGGCGTTTTTCGTACATGGACGATTTGGAAAAGCATCTGATAGGATAAATTCATGAATTTTACCATTGTATTACAAACAATAACGTATTTAGATTTTTTAAATTTTAGTTTTTTTTCTACCTTAGCCTCGTAATTGTTTTAATATGAGAAATATCCGGTTTTATTTGATACTTATTCTTGTGTTATCTTTTACTGCATGTATAAGAAAACCGAAAATTACTCGCATGGATACGATGACGAGTGGTATCGCTTCAATACTTTGCGAAGATTGTTTCTCACCTCTTATTCAGGAAGAAATCAGTATCTTTCAGGGTTTGAATCCTGAAGCTCACGTTACGCCGATATATACTGACGAAGTTACTGCCATGAATCTTTTTATGAAAGACAGCATTCGTTTGGTCGTTGCAGCAAGAGATTTGACAACTGAAGAATTTAAATACCTGAAATCAAAGAAGCTTGTTCCTCGTTCAAGAAGAATTGCTGTTGATGGTATAGCCTTGATCATTAACAAAAGAAATAAAGATTCAATTATCGGTATCCCTACATTCAAAAAAATATTGAATGGTGAAATAACAGATTGGGGAGATATATATCCACAGTCATCATTAGGTTCCATACGTGTTGTATTTGATAATCCAAATTCAAGTACAGTTCGTTATGTAGAAGATTCTATATGTGGTGGTAAACCTATTTCCGGAAATGTAAAGGCATTGAAATCGAATCGGGAAGTGATTGACTTTGTATCCAATACATCAAATGCTATCGGTATTATTGGCGTCGGATGGATTAGCAATAAAAAAGACACGACCAACTTGAGTTTCATTGAGGATATCAGAGTGATGTCAGTCAGTCCTTATGAAGACGCAAGAGTAGATAACAGTTATAAGCCTTTTGCTGCCTATTTGGCCTTAAAAAAGTATCCTATGGTACGTGATATATATATGATTACTTCCGATGTTGCCGGAGGTTTACCTGCAGGTGTTTTACACTTTGTTGCAGGTGACCGTGGTCAACGAATTGTCCTAAAATGCGGTCTAGTTCCTGCGAACCGCCCGATGCGCCTGGTTTCTGTGAAATCGGAATTTTAAATTCCCGGGAAACTTTATTAAAAATAAATATAACAAATTTGAAGAATGAAGAAAACTCACTTATTTACTGCGCTTTTTGCTGTATTGGCTACAGTTATAAATGCCCAGAATAACTTTGGAAAAGATTATTTCTGTCTTGGAGAATACAAGATTGCAAATAATTATTTTGAACAACAAATTTCACAATCTCCTGCTGAGTCCTACTATTATTTGGGTGAAATTGCTTTTACTGAAGGTGAAATTGATAAAGCCAAAGCTTTTTTCGAGAAAGGTATCGCTGCAAATCCTCTTTATATGTTGAATTATATTGGACAAGGGAAGTTGCAACTAAAGACCAATCAAAAAGCAGCCGAAACAATTTTTGCGACTGCTTTGAAAAAGAATAAAAAGAATGTGGAATTAAATGTTGCCATTGCAAGAGCATACTATGAATGTGGTATGAAAGACATTGCAACTGAAAAAATTGAATTGGCACGCAAATATGGTAAGAAATCTCCACTGGTATATACATTGGAAGGTGATATCCTGGCAGCTGAGAACAATCCTGGTGAAGCTGCCGGAAAATACGAGCAGGCTATTTACTTTGATCCGAATTATACGGTTGCCTCCATTAAGTGTGCTAAGGTATATGAATCGATCAACCCTACTTTGTCCGTTGAAATGCTTAATAAAGTGATTGAAGCTCATCCTGATTACACCGTTGCATATAGAGGGATTGGTAACAGTTACAGTCAGAAAGGCATGTACCAGAGGGCTATCGAAGCTTATACTTTATTTTTTGCTGAAAAGAACTATAATATTGAAGATATTACAAGATTTGCTTTTGCCTACTTTTTTACTGATCAGTTTGAAAAATCAATCACCCTTGTTGATGAGGGTTTAGCTTTGGAACCAGCCAATTTTGTATTAAATCGTCTTAGAATGTACGATGCATCCAAGGTAAATGATTCTGTAAACGGTTTGAATTATGCGAATTACTTTTTTACACTAAAAAGCGAAAATGGTGAATTTATTCCGCTTGACTATATGGCTTATGCCATTATTCTGACTGATGCTGGTGAATATAGCAAAGCATTGAAGATTTTTAACGGAATGTTGGAATCAGATCCAAATAAGACAGATGTTTATAAAGAATTGTATACCGTATATAGCAAGATGGGAGAAAGCGGAAAAGCAGCAGCAAGCTACAAAAAATATATGGAATTAATGGGTGCTGATTATTTAAGTGTGCTTGATTACTATCAATTGGGTCGTGCATATTATGCTGCAGCTTCTTCTTTGTCAAATGATTCTACAGAAATTGGAAAGACTCAGTTTGAAGAATACATTGCCAAGGCTGATTCGGCATTCACAACCGTTTGCAATCTTACACCGGATAGCTATACAGGCTATTTATGGAGAGGACACACGAATGCATTACTTGACCCCGAAACGACACTGGGACTTGCAAAACCTCATTATGAAGCTGCCGCTAATGCAATTTTGAATAAGGCAAAAGAAAATAATGGTGTCAATGGAAATCAAAAAGACTTGGTTACTTGCTATCAATATCTTGGCTACTATTACTATCTGAAAGAAGACAAGGAAAATTCAACTAAATACTGGAATATGGTTCTGGAATTAGATCCAAACAATGCCAATGCTAAAGCTGTAATGGATGAATATTCTAGACCAGCAAAGAAAAAATAACAACAAAGATATTCTTAATAGACACAAAAAAGCCGCTTGTTTAGAGCGGCTTTTTTGTGTCTATTAAGTAAGAAATTAATTAAATCCGTTTGTATCCATAAACTGCGGAATAACCAAGCTCCTCTTCAATGCGGAGTAATTGATTGTATTTTGCCATACGGTCAGATCGGCTGAGAGAACCGGTCTTAATTTGTCCAGAGTTGGTGGCTACTGCAATGTCGGCTATGGTGGTGTCCTCGGTTTCTCCTGACCGATGTGAGGTGACGGTGGTGTATCCATTCCTGTGAGCCATTTCAATGGCATTAAGCGTTTCTGTTAGTGTTCCGATTTGGTTCACCTTAATTAGTATGGAATTGGCACATTTTTCAGCAATGCCTCGTTTCAGGAAGTCCACATTTGTAACGAACAAATCATCACCAACAAGCTGACAGCGGTTACCAAGGATCTTGGTCAGCAGCTTCCAGCCTTCCCAGTCGTTTTCACTCATTCCATCTTCAATAGAATCAATAGGATATTTATTGATCAATTCTTCCAAATATACAACCTGTTCTGCTGAGTTACGTTTTGCACCATTAACACCCTCGAATTTACCGTAATCATATATCCCGTCAATATAAAACTCAGAAGAGGCGCAATCAAGTCCAATATGCACATTGTTAGTTGTGTACCCTGCCAGTTTGATGGCTTCAATAATTGACTCCAGTGCATCTTCCGTGCCTTTCAAGGCTGGGGCAAAACCACCTTCATCACCAACGGCAGTGCTTAATCCGCGCTTGTGAAGCACTTTCTTTAAAGAATGAAAGATTTCTGAGCCCATACGCAATGCTTCATGGAAAGAGGATGCGCCTACTGGTCGGATCATAAATTCCTGAAAAGCGATGGGTGCGTCTGAATGAGATCCTCCATTAATGATATTCATCATCGGAATTGGCAAAACATAGGTATTTACACCTCCGATGTATCTGTATAATGGAATATCCAGATAATTGGCAGCTGCTTTAGCTACTGCGAGTGAAACTCCAAGCAAGGCATTGGCTCCGAGTTTGGATTTGTTTTTTGTGCCGTCGAGTGAAATCATTTTTTTGTCAATGGCAGTTTGCTGAAGCGCAGACATCCCAATCAATGAAGGAGCAAGTACTTTGTTAACATTATTGACTGCCTTGGTAACGCCTTCTCCTATGTAACGTTTTGCATCGCCATCACGTAATTCAATGGCTTCATTTTTGCCGGTTGATGCACCTGAGGGCACGGATGCACGTCCAAAAGCACCTGATTCCAGATAGATGTCTACTTCTACAGTAGGATTGCCACGAGAATCCAAAATTTCACGTCCAATAATTTTTTCGATTTTCATCCGATCATGTTTTAAATAAAGACCCGATGGAACGATTCATGTCAAAATATCACAACATTTCTGTGTTGATAGAACATGCTTGTTTCATCAGATTAAATACTATTGTTTAATATTCAGATTAGATAGAACTTATCGCCAGGTCTATTTTATTGATGGTCTTTTGTTCTATTAAAACAAATAACAAGCCTGCCGTATAAAAGTTTAGACTTCTATGTCAAATAACAGATGATCTAGACTCATTTCAATAAAAAATCTTTAACGATTTCTTCAGATTTTTCTTCCCCCAAAAAGAAATTGACTATTTCTAATGCAAACTTAATGGCCATTCCGGGACCTGCTGCTGTTATAACAGAACCGTCCCTTACCACACGTCTTTTAGATAGGGTGGCACCTTTTAGGTAAACTTCGTTACCTGGATAGCAGGTTGCTTCTTTTCCATCGAGAATTCCAAGTTGACCTAAAATCATGGGCGCAGCACAGATTGCAGCCAAAGGTTTACCAGCTTTTGAAAAGTTTGTCAAAGCTGCTTTTAAACCCTCATGCACATTCAGGTTTTTTGTTCCAGGTTGTCCACCAGGTAAAATAAGCATGTCTGCTTCGTCAAAATCAATCTCCGGGTATAAGCAATCAGTCTCAATGGCAATGCTATGAGCTCCGACAACACGATGGTCGCCTGTTATTGAGACGCTTAATACGTTTAAACCAGCCCGGCGAAGAACGTCAATGGTTGTGATGGCCTCAATTTCCTCAAAACCTGGAGCTAAAAAGAGAAGAAGTTGGTTCATGATGGTATGCTTTTATGGATTAATCCTTACTTCAGCACGATTTCATGTCGTACCTATTTCAATCTAAAGCGGTAGGTGATCGTTCCGCTTTGTACCTGATTTCCTTCAATGACATTAAAACGAGCCTGTTTAGCAGCACTAAGAGCAGCACTCCTTAATGTGGAATTGTCTGTATTTGTTCCCTTCAATGCAACAGAGGAAGCTGTGACGATGCCCTTTGGATTGACAATAATCTGAATAACAACGATTCCTTCTTCCTGAATGGAATATGCCGGTCTTGGCAATCCTCCTTTTACGCTCCTGCCATTTAATGAAAATTGACCAAAACCAGAACCTCCGATTGGAACGCCTTGGTCACCTGTACCTGCCAAAGATGCACCTTGACTGCTACCATTACCTGCCATTGTCCCAAAAGCGTTGGCTGTTTGGTTTCTGATGGATGCCGCTTTTTGTTCCTGCTCTGCCTGTATCTGTCTTTCCTTGATTCTTGTCTGCTCTGCTTTCTTTTCCTCAGATAAAGATATAGAATTTTCTTGATTCTGAGTAATCATTTTTTTGTCTGCTATGGTTATCGGTTTAGGCTTAGGAAACGGGATAGCTTCAGATTCATTAGCAGCTTTTTCTGGTTCGAAAAGACCAGCTGCTTCATCGATATTCCCAAAATTGACCAGTAAACCTTCCTCTGCTATGGATTCTTTTTTTTCGAATCCAAAAAGCATCAGGTATATAATCAACAGCGAATGGATTAATACCGTACCTGCAATTCCAAAATTTCTGCTTTTGGTTAATATCATTTTTCAGGAGGCCGGGTGGCAAGAACCAGTTTAAATTTATTTTCATTGCAAATATTCAACACGCGGACAAGCTCGCGATATGGTATGCTTTCATCGGCATACAATGCCACGTACATATCAGGCTCTTCCAGAATTCTAGCTTGTAGAAAGGTCTCAATGCCTTCAAATGGAACTTGCTGCTCTTTCTCGTTTTCAAAAGCAACATAATAATTGAGATGTTCGTCTATGATTACTCTTGTGAGGGGTTTGGCTGCGGTCTGTTGCTTGCTTTCCGGTAAAAGTATCTTGATGGAGTTCGGATTTACCACGGTTGATGTAATCATGAAGAACAGCAACAACAGAAAAATGATGTCAGTCATGGATGCCATACTGAAATTTGCGTCAATTTTATTTTGCCTTTTTAGAGCCATGTCGATATTATTTGGCGGGTTCGTTCAATAAATCCATAAATTCCATCGTTTTGGCTTCCATATTGTTAACGATTTTTCCTACACGTGTAACCAAATAGTTATAAGCAAAGAAAGCGCAAATACCCACTATCAATCCTCCGACAGTTGTAATCATGGCCGTGTATATGCCAGATGAAAGGATGGTGATGTCGACATTGTTGCCTGCATTGGCCATATCGAAGAATGCCTGTACCATACCGATTACAGTGCCTAAGAATCCAATCATTGGGGCACCACCTGCAACAGAAGCTAGAACAGAAATACCTTTTTCCAGTTTTGCAACTTCCAAATTACCAAAGTTTTCGATGGAAACTTGTACATCGTGCATTGGACGTCCGATTCTGGATATACCCTTTTCAATCATGCGCGATAAAGGGGTGTCTACCTGCTTGCATAACTTGACAGCAGACTCAATCTGTCCCTCATAAATGTAATCTTTGATGCGGCTCATGAAATGGGGATCATCTTTTGATGCTGCATTTAAGGTAATTAAATGCTCAATAAAAATATATATGGCAATGATGGAGAGAATGACCAACGGAATCATCAGCCATCCACCTTTGACAGCCATATCAAAAAAGCGCATTTCATGGACCACTTCTGTGGCTTCTTCACTGACATTTGATAATACAGGAAGAGCCTCTTGAGCGGTTGATTGGAGAAGCAGGAGTAAATTCATAAGTTCGTCTTTTCAGTTATTTCAAACAATTTTTATAAGCTTGTATAGTACCCTTAAGACCGAGATATAAGGCATCTGATATAAGAGCATGTCCAATGGACACTTCTTCCAGGAATGGAATTATTGTATGTATGTAGGCTAGATTGTTGAGATTTAGGTCGTGCCCGGCATTTACGCCAAGGCCGTTCTTACGTGCAGTGTTTGCTGCCTCCAGAAAAGGCTTGACGGCCGCTTCCGGATTATTCGGGTACATGGTGGCATATGGTTCTGTATATAGTTCTACACGGTCAGCACCTAACTTTGCCGCATTTTCGATATCCTTGAATTCTGTATCTACAAAAATGGATGTACGTATGCCGGCATTACAGAGTTCTTCGACGATTTCTGACAATAATTTGAAATGTTTGGAAGTATCCCATCCAGCATTGGATGTGATGGCATCGGATGCATCAGGAACTAATGTGACCTGATGAGGTTTGACTCTCAGAACCAGATCCATAAAATTGCGGGAAGGATAGCCCTCAATATTGAATTCTGTTGTGATTAGCGGTCTTAATTGCATCACGTCACTATAACGGATATGTCTTTCATCCGGTCTTGGATGTACCGTGATGCCTTCTGCTCCAAATGCCTCACAGTCCACAGCAACTTTGAGAACGTCTGGCGTGTTCCCTCCACGAGCATTACGCAAGGTCGCTATTTTGTTGATATTTACGCTTAGTTTTGTCATGTCATAAAGTTTTCTCACTTTTGTATCGGCAAGTACATATTCACGATTTCTGAGAAGATCAATTCAAATTATCCCTTTTGACCAACCTATGCAAAGTTAATAGCTTTTACCTTAGTTTCTACAATCTGGATACTGTTTTTCTGGCCTTTCATGTTAATTCCGCTAAAAATGCGCAAATTTTTCTTTAACTAAAACATCTATGAAGGTTGCAATTTTTGGAAGTCCGTTTCAGTCTGAAAAATTAAATCAGATTTGGAGTGTATTTGATGCACTTCATCATCTTGATGCTGAAATTTATGTATGTAAGACATTTTATGATTTTCTTACATCAACACTTGTGAATCCCCCTATGATAGATGGCATCATCGAAAGCAACGACTTTTCGGCAGATTTTGCCTTGAGTATTGGAGGGGACGGAACCTATCTTCGCACTGCGCATAGCATTGGTAATAAAAATATTCCTATTTTGGGTATCAACACAGGACGTCTTGGCTTTCTGGCAGAAGTCGATTCCGTCGAGATTGATGCTGTTATCATGGACTTGTATAAAAGAAACTTCAGGATTACCGAATTGAGTCAGCTACATCTTTCAATCAATGGAGAGTCTTTTGATGAGTATCCTTGTGCGCTTAATGAAATTGCCATATTGAAGCGGGACCTATCCTCTATGATCAATATACATGCCTCAGTCAATGGTGAATATCTCAACGGCTATCAGGCTGATGGCTTGGTTGTTGCAACACCCACAGGATCAACAGCATATGCAATGAGCGTTGGTGGCCCGATTATAATGCCGGCCAGCAAGACCTTATTGGTAGCTCCGGTTGCTCCCCATAATCTGACGGCCAGACCTTTAGTGCTAGACGATTCTGCTATCATTGAGTTGGAAGTGGAAAGCCGTAGTCAAAATTTTTTGGTCTCTTTGGATGGGCGTTCGTATACGATGCCTTGTTCTGTAAAGCTACAAATTACCAAGGCGGATCATTGTGTTAAGGCTATCAAACGTCCTGGTCATACTTTTATCAACACACTCAGAAAAAAATTGATGTGGGGTGTTGATCCACGCGGCTAAAATCAAGCGATAAAAGTCGGATTCCATTTATCCAACCAGTTATTGTTGGTTAAACTTGTGTCTCTTGTTATCTCGGCTTCATTAACATTATCCAGAATGGAGCTGATGTCAAAGTCTTCAGGTATGATGCAATGATCAATGACGAAGTGATAATAACGCATATATGCCCATGAAGCACCAATACCCAAGGTGAGGCTTATCAATAAAAAATTACCAACTGCCATCTCAAAAACTTCCAAAGGATTCGCATTGGAAATCAACTTGAATTCGTGGTCTCCTTTTTTCACCACGATATTTTTCACTGAATATTCATAAAGCTGTTTAATAAACCAGATTCCGTAAATTCCAAAAGTAATCAGGCTCAGTAAGAAACCTTTCAGTAAAAGCAGGAAGAGCTTTTTTGATTCTCCACTAAAATCAAACCTTAGACTGCCAAACCGAAAGTTCTGAAGCAGGTATTTGGAAAGTTTTACATGATACCAAGCACTATAAATGCCTGCTGTCAATGTGGTAAGGATGGCTCCTGTAAAACATAAAGTGACTAGTTCGCTTAATTTCCCGTTGTATGAAGGCTTTACTTCCCCCCATAATGTATGATTCAACCTGTAGTTGAGTGATCCGTGTAAAATAATGGGTGCAAAGAAATACAAAAGTCCGAGAATAATCATGCAGGAAATCAAGATAATCACGACAGAGAGTATAGATCCTTGAAAAGAGACAGAGAGTACCAATCCGCTGATACAAATAACGATCAATAGCAGACTGGCTAGAATGGTTTTAATATATCCTTTAAAGAAATCCTTCACTTTACCTGTAAAAATGAAAGGTTTCCCTGCCAGAAAAATTTTTTGACAAAAATAGTTAAGTTCCCTGACTTTGGCCCATGGATAAAGGAAAGTCAGGCTCAGAATAGTCAGAATGACATTAACGAAATGAATTTTAAAAAACTCAAATCCTTTTCCTTCAAATTTTAAACTGTTCATATCCAAGTATTTATTTGTGATCCAATTTCCCTTGATAATGTATGATTTCTCCTCCCGGAGTGATGCCCTCTGCGGTTATAGTGTATGTCCCCGGGGTATCGGCGGTATAGAAGAAGAGGTCTGCCTGACCATTCGCATTGCTCTTGACTATTGGTTTCCAGAAGATGGTGCTTCTTAGGTCAGGAATCGGGTCTTGCCTGTTCTCCTCCACCTGATATCTCGGAACATAAAATTCTGCTGGTAATGAATATCCCAGAGGCATATATTCGACCTGATGTCTTCCCATTTCCTCTGGTTCTTCTTCTTCTCTGTCTTCCATCCGTTTCAAATAGATATAGATGACACCACCTTGACCTTTGGAACCAAACATCAAGGTTTCTGAAGGATCTTTTAATATATCGATCATTAGTACATCTGAAGGATTGATGGAACTTAATTCTTCCATGGTGCTTTCCATATTGTCAACCATAATCAGTGGGGTGTTGTTTCGGATTGTTATACTTGTCCCATCACTGCTGACCATTACACCAGGAGCCTGCATGAGCAGATTTGCAAGGTTTGTTACCCTTGAAATAGCTTCTTCATCAAAGGTATAGTTCGGGTAAGAATACATGCCTCCTGCGCGTTCCTCCCTGATTTTCTTGTTCTTGTCCACTTTTTTTGCAGTAACCACGACCTCTTTCAGAGATATTGACTTCATTCCATTTTGATAGTGATATCTTTCCCGACTTTTCTTTGAAAAATCTTTCATGGCTAAGTTTTGTTTGATGTCATCAGGGTATACACATGATATACCCACTTTGGGAAAGGTGTCAGGATATACAATCAGTTCAATATAAGCACCAGGTTTTTTTTCAGCTTGTACCATAATTCTTGTGCTGTCCGGGTATTCCGCACTTTGATATGAAAAATGGCCACGATTGTCTGTGGTGGTCATGTCAAAGTTCATTTTTTTATGCACAAGAAAAGATACATTATTTTTGGGCAAACCTCTCCTTGCAGGGAAATTCTGGACTTTTCCGGAAATGACAGGACCCTGTTCCAAGGGAAAACCACGGCCTTTGTCATAGTTTCCTACAAGAACAGCTGGAATATTGTAGCGTTTCCATCCCTGGGTAAGCATCAGTAAATCCATTTGGTAGGAAGTGCTTTTGTTTACTGGATTGAAATACCAGTTTGGATTTTCGATATATCCTTTTAAGTCTGATTGAAGAAGCAAGTAACTTTCGATGGTCGTTTCATTCGAGTCAATTTTGATATCATTGTCATCAGTCACACTGATGGAAAAATCACTTTCAACAGGGTTACCCTTTGAATCATTCAAAACGATGGTCGCATGTACAGCGTCTCTTTTCGTATAATAAGGTTTATTTAATGCAATGTTTAGGTTTGTCTTGTCTTCTCCGAAAATATATAGCAACCTTTCACTGAGCAATTCGCCATTTTTGTTTAAAAGAAGCAATTGGGTCACCCCTGAAGAAACACCTTCTTTGGAAAATGTAATGCCGGCATTTTCTGGCGATAGGGAGCTTTGGAAAATGGGCTGTCCCCTGAGACTGACAATCAGATAGAGCGTATCTGTTCTTGGTGCTGCGTTTGGTGTAAGTACGGAAACGTTGATGAGGGTCGCGTTTTGTTTCATAGCTAACGCGTAGTGTTGTACAGATACTTCTGGAAGTTTGACTGTTATGCTCAGACCACGGTTATCCTCACAGATGGCACTGTAGGTCTTTCCGGCTTCTGGTTTCATGGCTAAGAGACCCATTCCTAGATGACTGCTTTTAAAAGTGCAGATGTCTTTATTTTGTTCATCTATAATTCTTCCACTGACATCTGTTCCTAGACCATTCTTTGCAATTGCCTTAAAACCGACCATTTGAAAATTCCCTGCAACCAAATGTCCACCTTCAGGAAAGAACTGGACATCAAAGTCCGCTTTTTGTTCTGTCGCTTTTTTGAAATCGCTGTTGTAGCTGCCTGTGTTCTCATCAATGGTAATCCCACTTAGGCCTTTCAGTGAATTACATATATAAACTCTTTGGCGAAAAAAATAATTTTCATCAATGTTTTGCATGAATTTGGTGTAAGCTCTGATAGAATACCAGCCTTCTGCTATATCCGGTGATATTTCAATCTGCCCAAAAAATTGTGTTTCGTCGATGGGGCGGATCTTTTTTCGGAGAACCACCTCATTGTGTGCATTAACCAATTCCACATAAATGTATCTGCTGAAATACAGAGGTGTATGCACTGTGGCATGTACCATGTAAGCTCTGAACCAAATCCGCTCTCCTGCAGAATAGTAGGGCTTGTCAATGTGCAGGTATATTTTTTCCTGTGGAAAAATCTTGATTTGATTGGTCAGATGAGTGATTGCTATTTCGTTGGTTTTTGGAATAGAAGCATTGGGGGCAGATGCCTGAGCAAAAAGATTGATTGAGAAAATCAATGCAAAGCAGAAAATGATAGATTTTTTCACTTGAAAATAATTTTAGATTTCAGATCGGATGAAACAGTCCGCATTTTGTATTCCTGCATGTTTGTTTGACAGAATTGATGGATGCAGAGTGACACATGATCAAGGTGTAAGATATGATCTGAAGACATTTAACCGAAGACGAAATTATGAAATTAATTCGTTATAAATGCAGAATAACTAGATTTTTGGTTTTTTTAAGAGTAGAGAAAGGTATGTGGACTTAAACAAAAAAAAGCAGCTTTGTCATAAAGCTGCTTTTTTTGTTTAAGTCCATTGAAAATGAGATGTTTATGATCTCTTTTCTTTGATGCGTGCTTTTTTACCGGTTAGGCCGCGTAAATAGAAGAGTCTTGCTCTTCGAACTCTACCAACTTTGTTGACAGTGATGCTGTCGATAAACGGAGATTCAAGTGGAAAAATACGTTCCACGCCAACGTTTTCAGACATTTTTCGAACTGTAAAACGTTTTTTTACGCCATGTCCGGCAATTTTTATTACAACGCCTCGATACTGCTGTATACGTTCTTTATTACCTTCCTTAATACGGTAAGCAACTGTTACAGTGTCTCCACTCTTAAAAGATGGATGTTGAGTTCCTGTGGCGAAGGCCTCTTCGGCAATTTTCATTAAGTCCATAATAAGACATTTATTAGTGAGTGAATGGCGCAACATAACAGGCTACTCTATTTCCTGCCAGCGATTACACAAAGCGGGTGCAAAGGAAGCAAAAATAATCGGGTAAAACAAGAACAGTATCCAAAATTTCCAAATAATTGATTTTTTGATTATTTATACATATCATGGCCGTAAGATCATTCAAATTGGAGTGTAAATACCACCAATCTGGAGGTGATTTTATCAAAGGCATTGGTGTATTTGAGATAGGATTCACTATCCATATCAGATCTGTCATGGTCGAATATGTCACCAATTCCAATACAAAATTTTAATTCCGGAACCAAGCGAAAATAGGGAAGGTAGAAATCACAACCAGTCCCGATTTCCCAATAGAGATTGACGGGTTTCAATAAAATGGGCTCATGCTTATCTCTCCCCATATCCATACCTGCGCTGAAACCACTGATGATGTAAGGACGAAAATTGTTGGTGCGGGCTCCCCGATATCTGAGATTAAAGGGAATCATGATATAATTTGATCGAACAGAAGTTTGTGTGGCAATGGCATTTACCTCGTCGGACATCAAGGTTACTTCTTTGCTTCCAAAATGGATGGTAGGGGTAATCCGTAAGCTCAAAAAATCTGCCAGTCTTAAATCGCCAATAACGCCAACGGAAAATCCAGGTGTATAAGAAGCAACGTTGGCATACCATTGATGTCCATCTGCATCCTTGATTCCGGAATGTTGAAAAATCAGGTCTTGTGTATGAATTCCTACCAAAAAGCCAAAATGGTAAGGTTTCAGATCTTCATATTGAAGATACTGAACCCGATACTGAGCAGTCAATGTTCCAAATTGACCCCAGAGTATGATATTCAAAAGAAGTATATACGTTTTTATGTTTCTCATCCTTGCTTTTCTATCTATGTCTCGTCAATAACAAAAGAATAAACGATTTTTAATATGAAATATTGCAGCTTTGTTTGGAAGATTTCCAAAATTCCGTACATTTGCACTGCTAATTAATACTCATTTAATCTATTGTATCATGGCTCATGTTATTGGCGAAGATTGCATCGCATGCGGAACTTGCATCGATGAATGTCCGGTAGAAGCTATCTCTGAAGGTGATGTCTATAAAATTGATCCGGAGGTATGTACCGATTGTGGAACTTGTGCAGACGTTTGTCCTGTAGAGGCTATCCATCCGGAATAAATAGTTGCGAAGAAATAAAAAGGGATATTGGGGACGATATCCCTTTTTTGTTAAAAGGTGTTAGAATGCATAAAATCCATTCTAACAGCCACTTCTTCAAAGTTCAGATCCAAAATCTTATTGATGTTTATTGTCTTGAAAATAGAGACTGTAACTGAACTTTGAGTAAACGAACCAGTTACATACAATAGGAGTGGTATCAGAAAAATATGTAACGGTTCGTTTTCTTTGTTTAATCGCTTATTATAGATTCGTGAGGAATTACCATCACTGTACAAATATATACTATATATTTTCCTGAGAAGATAAGGAAAGCTGTGATAATAAGTAGGGGGAAGCCTGATTATCGTGTAGGGCAATCACCTACACCACCGCATGGACTTTTCCAAGAAGTATTTTATTCTATAAGTTTGTTTCTCACGGCATACATGGTAAGGTCTGCATTCTTTTTCAAGTTCATTTTCTCCATGATTCGCATCCTATAAGTACTTACAGTCTTGTCTGAAATAAAAATTTCATTGGCAATTTCCATCACGGATTTGCCTTTTGACAGTAAGATCATTACCTGAAATTCCCGTTCGGAGAGTTGCTCATGGGGTAGTCTCCCATCCATGCTGGAATCCTGAAAAATTAGCTTTTCAGCCAATGCCGCAGAAACATATTTTTCTCCGGCGGCTATCTTCCTGATGGCCTTTGCAAGTTCATCAAATGCGCTGTCTTTGGACAGATAGCCAGAGGCACCAAGCTTAAAGGCGCGGATGGCGTACTGTTCTTGTGGGTAAAAACTGAAAATGAGTAGGTGGGTTTGGATATTTCTGTCCTTAATCCTTTGAAGAATATCCAATCCTGACATTCCGGGCATGGAAATATCTAGAATGACCAAATCGTATTCTGTATTGCAGATTTTTGAAAAAGCATCATTTCCATCTGTTGCTTCTTCAATTAAGGAGACTTCAGGGAGAGTTTTTACGATTTGTTTGACTCCTTCGCGCACGATTGCGTGATCATCAGCAATAAGAACTTTCATGAGAAATTTGTTTTAGGAATTTTGACCTCTATGGTGGCCCCGTTTTTTGAGTTGCATAAAAAATCAATATTTCCTCCGCATTGTTGAACCCTTTGTCGCATTGCGATGATTCCGAAAGATTTTCCTGAATTCAATTTTTCTTGTGGAATACCATGTCCATTGTCTGAAATTCTGAGAGTAATCTCATCTTTCTGATTGATAAGATCGACTTTTGTGGTTGTTGCTTTCGAATGACGGATAACATTTGTTAGTGCTTCCTGCAATATGCGAAACAATGTGAGATTGATGGTGGTGATTTCAGAATCCATGTCATCCAGGGATAATTTACATGGGATGCCTGTTCTTTCTTCAAATTCTCCGCAGTACCATTCAATGGCTGCTACAAGCCCGAGGTCATCCAACATTCCGGGATGTAATTCTGAGGAAATGTGTTGTACTTTCCGAATGACATCGTCTGTCATCTCTATCATTTTCCCCATTTTTTGTTCAATTTGATCTTTCTTGTCCAAATTTTGGCGCACCCAACTCAAATCCATTTTTAGGGCTGTCATCGATTGTCCAAGTTCGTCATGAACCTGAAAGGAAATATAAGTACGTTCTTCCTCAATGGCTTTGATTTGGTATTGGTTGAGTTGTTCCAGTTCTTGTTTGGCTTGCAGGAGCTTCGATTCGGAAACCCTGAGTTTCTCAGCATTTTCCATCAATCTGGCCTGTTGCCAGTGAAGTTCGAGGAAAACATTGATTTTACTGATGAGAATGACCTTGTTTAGTGGTTTGATGATATAATCTACAGCACCGGCATCATAACCTTCTTCAATCTTGGAGCTGTCGGGGTAGGCCGCTGTCAGGAAAATAATGGGAACTTTGCGCTCTGCACGGTTTTTATTGATGTGAATAGCGAGTTCAAGGCCGTTCATGCATGGCATCTGTACATCCAGAATGGCCAGTGAAAGATCAATATTTTTAGTGATTTTCAATGCCTCATATCCAGAAACAGCCTTAATCAGTTTAGCCTGAAGGTTACGCAATAGTATCTCCAAATAGAGGAGGTTATCTATGTTGTCATCAACAATCAGAATATTCGGTATGGAAGCCATCAGAGAAGGGTTTTGTTGTAAACAAAAGTAGTTATTTATTTAATGGCATCAATATAAACAACTTGAAAATTTTAAACTGAATTCCGTAAATGGGTATTGCCTGATACATTCTCATGAACTAACTTTGTAATGTCCTTTGGAATAAATATTCAATATGAAACTTTCAGATTTAAAGACAGGAGAAAAGGCGGTTATCGTCAAGGTTTTCGGACATGGCGGATTTCGAAAACGCATTATTGAAATGGGTTTTGTCCGTGGCAAAGTGGTAGAGTCTTTGCAGAATGCCCCATTGTTGGATCCTGTCAAGTATAAGATTATGGCCTATGAGGTTTCGTTGCGCCGGAGTGAAGCTGAGAATATTGAAGTGGTCAGTAACAGAGAAGCACTTGAGACTTTGGAAACAGATGCCTACAATGGTGTCATCAGTGAGGATGAACTTCTGAAGATTGCCTTTTCAAAACGAAAACATATCAACATTGCATTGGTCGGTAATCCGAATTGTGGAAAAACATCCCTTTTCAATCAGGCATCAGGTGCTCATGAGCATGTTGGCAACTATAGCGGTGTAACAGTGGATGCCAAAGAAGGAAGTTTCCGCTTCAGGGATTACACCTTTAAGATTGTAGATTTACCTGGAACGTATTCTCTTTCTGCATACACGCCGGAAGAGGTATATGTGCGAAAACACTTGGCCGAAGAAGCACCCGATGTGGTGGTGAATGTGGTGGATGCTTCCAATTTGGAACGAAATCTTTTTCTGACTTCGCAGCTTATTGACATGAACTTGCGTATGGTCATTGCGCTGAATATGTATGATGAGCTTCAGGATTCCGGCTGCAAGTTGGACCATTTGCAGTTGAGCAAGCTTTTAGGGGCACCTGTCATTCCTACAATCGGTCGAAAAGGCTGGGGCTTGGATACCTTATTTCATGTAATCATTAAGGTGTACGAAGGGACAGACTTCTTTACCAAAGAAGGAGAAATAAAACTTGACAGTTTGCATGAGCTTCATGAGTACTATCATCAGCATGATTTGGATCATGAAACTTTGGAAGAAATTCATGAAGATACAGAACACCGGATGACTCCGGAAGAATTGGAACGGGAACATCTGGAAAAAAAAGAATATCGTGATGGACTGGAGAAAAAATATCGTCAACACCGGCATACTGTTTCACAGAAGGAGGAAGAGAACCATTCTGACCAACACCACGAACATTATTATCAGATAGGTTCCATGACCCGACATATTCATGTCAATCATGGGCCGTTGCTTGAAAAGGCCATCCAGGAGATTCGGGCTGAGATAGTCAAGAATGATGGCATTCGAGATAAGTATTCCACCCGCTTTCTGTCCATTAAGATGCTGGAAAAAGACAAGGAAGTGGAAAGACTCATCCAAACCTTGCCCAATGCGAAGGATATTCAATCCGAAAGGGATAGGTCGGTCATTATCATAAAAGAAAAGCTGAAAGAGGATCCGGAAGTGGCTATTACGAACGCTAAGTATGGCTTTATTTCCGGAGCATTGGCAGAAACATATCAAGTGGGGAAAAAAACAGAAAAGAATCAAACTAAAAAAATTGATTCCGTTGTCCTTGGCAAGTATTTGGGCTATCCTATTTTTTTGTTGTTTATATTCGTGATGTTTGAATGTACATTTTCACTTGGCAAGTATCCCATGGACTGGATCAATGCAGGAGTGGGCTGGTTGGTTGGAATTCTCGACGGGCTGATGGCTCCGGGTCCTTTGAAAGATTTAATCGTGCACGGTATTATCGGAGGTGTCGGAGGTGTGATTGTCTTTTTGCCCAATATCCTGATTCTTTACTTTTTTATTTCCTTTATGGAGGACAGTGGTTATATGGCGAGGGCTGCCTTCATCATGGATAAGATTATGCATCAGATGGGACTTCACGGTAAGTCTTTTATCCCCATGATTATGGGCTTTGGTTGTAGCGTTCCTGCTGTTTTGTCTACCAGAACCATCGAAAACCGAAACAGTCGAATGGTTACCATGTTGGTGACTCCGCTTATGTCTTGCAGTGCGCGGTTGCCTGTATATTTATTGCTGGCCGGAGCGTTCTTTCCAAATCATGCCGGGCTTGTACTGTTTGGTATTTATTTGCTCGGGATAGTCATGGCTGTGTTGATGGCCAGAGTCTTCAAACGTTTTTTCTTTCACAGGGAAGAAATGCCTTTCGTGATGGAATTACCTCCATATCGTCTGCCAACTTTGAAATCCATTTCCCGGCATATGTGGGAAAAGTCTGCTCAGTACCTGAAAAAAATGGGTACCGTTATTCTATTGGCTTCTATCGTGATTTGGTTTCTGGGCTATTTCCCGCAAAATGAAACATATAATCTTACCCATTCTGAAAAAAGCCATATTGAGCAACAAGAACATTCTTACATTGGACATATTGGAAAATTTGTAGAACCTGTTATCAAACCTATTGGATTTGACTGGAAAATCGGAGTTTCACTTGTTTCTGGGATTGCCGCCAAGGAGGTGGTTGTGAGTACATTGGGAGTCCTGTATGTAGGAGATGATGATCAAGCAGCATTGAGTAGCCGACTCAAGTCGGACACTTATTCAGACGGGTCTCCCGTTTTTAATGGAGCGGTGGCTTTGTCTCTAATGGTTTTTGTATTGCTGTATTTCCCCTGTATTGCGACAGTGACAGCCATCAAGAATGAGTCCGGAAGCTGGAAGTGGGGTGCCTTTACGATTTTGTATACGCTGGCTTTGGCTTGGGTCGTTTCGTTTGCTGTATATAGGATAGCCTTGCTGTTTATCTAAGAATAAGGTCTATAAAATAGTTAAGAAGCTCTTCTTATTCGGC
>Ga0172381_10002553_pt1 | contig 20025 bp, 23 predicted proteins | sample Leawel6488metaG_FD_119754 | JGI IMG/M metagenome (GOLD analysis project Ga0172381, IMG submission 119754) | Leachate microbial communities from a municipal landfill in Southern Ontario, Canada - Leachate well 64-88 metaG | ecosystem: Engineered > Solid waste > Landfill > Unclassified | place...
AGCTCAGACATACAAAGCTTCTTTTCCTGTGATAAAACTCACATTTTGTCATCCTTGTAAGGATCCCTTAAACTGTCTATTCACTTGAAAAAGTCGACATAATGACATTTCTAAAGGGACAAGGGATTCTTACCAGAATGACAAAAATTATGGATTTATAGCAGGAAATGCTATTTGGTAGATTTGATAAAGTAATTCTGAATAATAACTCAATCGCGGGAAGTATTTTAATCTTATTAGCTAAAATCGTATATTGAGTATGACTCGATATCTTATTGAAACTTAAAAACGTTATGGATCGGGTCGGAGACCGCGCTCCCGCAAGAAATAGATATTTTCAGGCACGATTTTTGAACGGTTCCGACGGCTTTCTGGCTAACAACACTCAAACGCAACATTCTATCCCGCAGGGATTCGAGAGATTGCCACATTCCACTCTGCCACACTCGCAATACTATCTCCTTCATATGACAAAATAATAATGAAAAAAATAATGTCATTGCAAAGAGGTGATCCGATGTGGCAATCTTAGACACTACATTTCAATATTGTAATAATCTAGGTCTGTCTCTACGAAAAAGTAGGGTAGCTGCCTTGGTCTTTTTTTATTTGCCTAAAAATTGAAAATATATTATTATAGAAAAAGATAATAGTGCTTTTTCTTTATATAAAACACTTTATAATTGAATCAAAACTAATGAAAAAGATAGATAATTTGCCTAGTCATATAGCGATTATTCCAGATGGAAATCGTCGATGGGCAAGAAAAAAGACCTTGGCGGCGTGGATGGGGCATCAAAAAGGAAGCGAGAGTTTGGAAGGATTGTTGGAGGTTTTGCTTGATTTTGGCATTCCCTATTTTTCGTTTTGGGGATCCTCTAAAGACAATCTGAAAAAAAGACCCAAAGAAGAAGTTGAGTATTTGCTCAAAATTTTTAAAGAGGAATTTAATAAATTGGCAGATAGTGAGCGAGTTCACAAAGAGGAAATCAAAATCAATATAATCGGCTCATGGAGAGAACAGTTGCCCGCAGATGTGAAAGAATCTATGGAAAAAGCGATAGCAAAAACGAGTGCATACAATAAATATTTCTTCAACTTTTTCATTGCTTATAGCGGAATGGACGAAATGTTGAATGCTGTAGAAAATATTTCTAGAATTAAAACGGAAAATCCAGAAACAATGATTGATACTAAGCTCTTAAAAAGTCAGCTTTTGACGAAGGATTTGCCTGAAGTTGATATGTTACTTCGAACGGGTGGCGAGCCTCATAACAGTGATGGTTTTATGATGTGGGATGTGGCAGATGCTCAGCTATTTTTTTCGGAAAAACTTTGGCCGGACTTTACTAATGAGGATTTGCAAAATGCTATATTGGAATATTCTTCTCGAGAAAGAAGAATGGGGAAATGATTTTTTGTTTCTTTAGATAGGGAGTATGAAGCAGCTTATCCAATTTTTGATTAAGAAGGGCTGTTTGAAAAGTCTGAATATCATTGAGGCGTTTGCAGCCGTTGATCGCGCAGATTTCGTTCCTGTGAACTTGAGAGAGAAAGCTTATGAAGATAGGCCTTTGCGTATTGGCTTCGGGCAGACGATTTCACAGCCCGCGGTCGTTGCTTTTATGTTGGAGCAGTTAGATCCCCATCCAGAAGAAATAATTTTGGATGTTGGCTTTGGTTCTGGTTGGCAAACGGTGCTTTTGGCTCGTTTAGTTGGAGAGCGGGGCAAGGTAGTGGCAGTCGAAAGAATTTCAGAACTTTATTCTTTTGGCAGAAAAAATTGTGAGAAATATGGTTATAAAAATATTGAATTCGTAAAGGGAGACGCGACTGCTATCGATAGGGGTGAAAATTATTTTGATAAAATAATAGTGGCAGCATCTTCGAAAAATAAAATTCCTGAGATTTTCAAAAAACAATTAAAAAACAAAGGAAAGATCGTAATTCCTGTCCGTGAAAGTATTTTTGTTCTTACGAAAGAGAACGAAAAGAAGTTTTCAGAAAAAGAATTTCCAGGCTTTCTCTTTGTTCCTCTTATAAAAGATTAAATTACAAAAAATGATGAAGAGAAAAATTTTAACAGCAACGTTTGTTTTGATTCTTTTGCTTTCGATTATCTTGGCTTTGTCTTATTTCGCCGTGAAACAAAAAGTTGAAAATCCATTGGATGCTTCAAGCGAGACTATGATTTCTTTCGAGATTAAACAGGGACAGAGCGTGAAAGAAATAGGCGAAAATTTGGAAGAGGCAGATCTTATAACTGGAAGTGATTTTTTGAAGATATATCTTTGGCAAAAAGGTCTGGGTAGTAAACTTAAAGCTGGAAATTATGAACTTTCTCCATCTATGACGATTGCGGAAATGGTGGAAGTTTTTATAGGAGGAGAAGGCGGATTGAAGTCTAACGAAGTTAAGTTATCGGTAATTGAAGGGGCTTCGAACGGTGAGATTTTGGAGATATTGAAAAAAGAGCAGGTAATAGATGAGGGTGCGAGCTTCGATGATTTTTATATAGATGTTGCGAAATACGATTTTTTGGCAGATAAGCCAGAAGATACTGATTTGCAGGGATATCTTTTTCCTGATACTTATAACTTTTTCAAAGATTCCGAATTGAAAGACACGACGGCAAAAATGTTGGAAAATTTTGGCAAAAAATTTACCGTGGAGATGAGAGAAGATGTTGAAAATCAAGGAAAAAGTGTTTATGAAATCTTGATTCTGTCCAGTATAATTGAAAAGGAAGCGGGGAATAAAGAAGAAATGCCGATTATCGCTAGTGTTTTTTATAATCGCTTGAGCATCGGACAGCCATTGCAGTCAGATGCTACGGTCAATTATGTTACTAAAGCTGGACGCGCGATGCCGACCAACGAAGATTTAGCAACGGATTCTCCCTATAATACTTATAAATATTCAGGACTTCCGCCGACCCCCATATGCAACCCTGGTATTGAGGCTATTCGTGCTGCTATCTATCCTGATGATACAGATTATTTCTATTTTCTTACTACTCAAGATGAAGAGCAGACGACCTATTTCAGTAAAACCTATGAAGAGCATCTGCGCAACAAGGCTATGTATCTGAAGTAGTCAGAATATAAATTTTATAGTTTTGAATTTGATTCTGGTCTGTAAAATCTATAATTGAAATGTATGTCAAATAAAAAGATTTTAATGATTGTCGCATATAAAGATTTTCGCGATGAAGAATACTTTATTCCTCTCGAGATTTTTCAAAAGGCTGGAATTGAGATTGCAACTGCCAGCTCAAAGATTGGTGTGGCTCTAGGTGTCTTGGGCGGGGAAGCTGAAGTGTTTCTCAGTATAAAGAATGTGAGAGTTGAAGACTTTGACGCTGTCGTCTTTGTGGGTGGGGGTGGTGCACAGAAATATTTTGAAAACGAAGAAGCGCATAGAATTGTAAGAGAATTTAATGATGCAAAAAAGGTCGTTGGAGCTATTTGTATCGCACCAGTAATCCTAGCAAAGGCAGGAATTCTAGAAGGTAAGACTGCCACAGTCTGGTCAAATGCGATGGACAAGACCGGACCGAAAGCACTGTTGCAAGGCAAATGCGCGGTTTCGCAAAATGCCGTAGAGAAATCAGGAAACATTATTACTGCCAATGGACGGGAGGCTTCGGAAGAATTTGCGAGAGAAATTGTAAACGAAATAAAAAATAGGTAGCGACATAATCAGTCTTGTTTTAAAGTTTGTATTATTGTTAATCGATTGAAATATATAGGTAGAATTAATATTTAATTATAAATTAAATGGCACTAAAAAAGACATTATCTGTGGTTTTATTAGTCGTATTAACAAGTGTTGTCTTTTATTTTGCGATAAATAACGAAAAAACTTCTTCAATCCTATTTAAGCAAGGCAGCGATAAGCAATTAGAACAAACGGATTCAACTGCGGTAAAAAGTGGTGCAGAAGATTCTACGACTTCTCAGGAGAAAACTCGTTTGGTTTATCGGGCAGATTTGAGCCAGATTAAAGAAGATGATAAACAGTTTGCGATGGCAGGAGTTCAAGACGTAATTAAAAAGAGGATCGATGCCTATGGAGTTTCTAAATCGGATATCCAAATCTTTGAAGGAGACCATCTAATTATAGAAATAGAGGAGGTTTGGGATGTTAATCAAATTATAAAAATAATTGAAGAAACTACTCTTTTGGATTTCAAAGAAGAAATGAACGATGAGGAAAAAGCGCTGATAAAAGAACAGTATAAGGATTCAGATATCACAGAGCAGTATATGTCTATGCTATATTATAGATCTACGGGGTTGAGTGGTCTGCAGCTTTCGCATGCCGATATATCCTTTAATCCTCAGACTTATGAACCTGAGGTTCAGATTCAATTTAACGATGAGGGGACTAAACTTTTTAGCGAAATTACTTCTCGAAGTATAGGTAGAAAAGTTGCCATTTTTTTGGATGGAATGCCGATTAGTATGCCAATAGTGCAAACTCCGATTACTGATGGTAAGGCTGTAATTTCTGGAGATTTCACTCTAGAAGAAGCGAAGACTCTAGTACAAAGAATTAATGCCGGTGCTTTACCTGTGTCTATTAGTTTAATCAGTCAGCAAACGATAGACTCTGGTTTAGAAAAAAATCTTCCATAGATATAAGCTACATCGGTGTCCTGATATTCTGTTTCTTTCTGATAACCTTGCAAAAAATAAAGATGAAAACGCAGTGTCGTGTCCTTTCAGGCTTTTATGTTGCTTGACACAAAAACATCTTCGTGTATAATTACTTTGTAAATGATAAATCCATAGACAACAGGCAAATAAGTAAGCCCTGTCGAGGATAAAAAGCTTGATGTTTTTTATTTTATCGCTGTCTTTAGGATTTGAGCGATTTTTTTGTATTTTGGAAAGATTCTATAAATTTTTAAATTGAAAAATATGATCACAAGGGAGAAAAAGAAGGAAGTTCTCCAGGACCTGACCGATAGATTTTCAAAATCGAAGTCTATGGTGTTCATAGGTTTTCAAGGTCTCACTGTAAAAGACAATATGGCGCTTCGTCGTAAACTGAGCGCTGAAGGTGTTGATTATAGGGTGGCTAAAAAAACCTTGATTAAAAAGGGATTGGAAAGTGTTAAGATTGAAGGCACGGATAAATTTTCACCAGAAGGTCCGATTGCAGTCGCTATCGGATATGAAGATGAAATTGCTCCAGCCAGAATTGCTAAAGAATTTGGTAAAACGAATGACAAAGTGCAGATTTTGGGAGGAGTTATGAATTTTGAGGTTATAGGTGCTGAAGATATGAAGCAAATTGCGTCACTTCCAAGCAAAGACCAACTTCGAGCTCAATTACTCGCCACCATCAATGCTCCAGTTTCTGGATTTGTTAATGTATTGGCAGGTAACGTGAGAAACTTGGTGAATGTCTTAAATGCAATCGCTGAAGACAAAAAATAACATTATTTCAAATATAGTTTATAAGTATCAATTAAATTAATTTAAGAAAGGAAAATAATTATGTCAGAAGAAACAAAAGAGGAAGTAGTAATTCCTGAAAAATTCAAAACCCTGGTTAAGCAAATTGAGGAACTTAGTGTTCTTGACCTCTCAGAACTTGTAAAAGTTTTGGAAGAAAAATTCGGTGTTTCTGCCGCTGCTCCAGCAATGATGATGGCCGCTCCAGCCGCTGGTGCCGCTGCTGAAGTTGAAGAAAAATCAGAATTTGACATTGAATTAGTCGCAGCTGGTGACAGCAAAATCGGAGTTATAAAAATTGTCAAAGAAATTACAGGCAAAGGGCTTAAGGAAGCAAAAGATTTGGTAGATGCAGCTCCTGCAATTATCAAGGAAAAAGTTGCTAAAGCTGAAGCAGAAGATTTGAAAAAACAATTGATGGAAGCCGGTGCAACTATCAACTTGAAGTAAATTTCTTCAAATATGAAAAACAGGGGATTTTGTCCTCTGTTTTTTTGACTTTAAATTCAAAATGTTTATACTTCCTTATAAAGAAAGGATAGAGGGGGGTGGGGATAATAAAAGAAATGACAATTATTCTTTTTTATATTTTTATTGGGATAACCATATTAATTCTTTGTTGGTTATCCCTTTAACAAAAAAACGAAGCATCGTCTTCGTTTTCTATTTTTTTATGTTTGGCACCGATTAAGCCTCTAAATCTATTTTTACTATTTTGTCTTTCAAAAGGACGAACATGGTTGTTTCATCCTCATTAATAGATATGTCTTGCAAATCGGAGAAATTTTCGTTAGCATATTGTCTCACAAGGACGCCAGTCGCTTTATCAAAAAGCACGATTCTGTTCTTGCTCGGCTCAGTTATGTATAGATATTTTTGGTCAGTCAATGTGTATATTTTGACGGGATTATTGATTGTATCGCTCGGTTGTTTAATTTCGAATTTGCTACCGTCAGCGTTAATTACTTCTGATCCGGTGAAGTATTTTTTCACTTGTCCGTCGGAAGTCAAAATATAGATATTTTGGTCAATGGCCAGAGAAATGGCATCGCTGATGTCTCCATCTTTTATCCATTCTGTTTTATTGTTTAGACCCACGGAGCTTTTTTGATATTTGTAGATTTGATTTTGTGAGGAAGAAAGCAAATATGCAAAGCTGCCATAAGTTGCAAAATCTGTGAAGGATGCGTCGAGTTCCGTATCCAGTGTTTGTATCGTTCCGCTCTTTAGATTAAAACTTAAAAATGTTGAGCCGTCGGAAAACAAAATTTCTTGGTTCTGTAAATTCTCTGCGAATTTGACCTCGCCAATTTTTTCCTTGGCTTGTGCTAGCTCCAAAAGGCTTGTTCCTTTTTCGTCAATTTCATAAACGGTATTTTCTTTGCCATTAATTGCGTAATAAGCTCCGGCCACTTCTACCATATTATTGACGTCGTTATTTTCAAATTCAGCAATTGTTTCTAGATTTTCTACTTTTACAACTAGGTCAATCTTATCGATTTCGGATTGTGCATCGGCGATAATTTTTTCGGCGTCAGTATCTAAGGCATCAAACTCATCTCTTACTTGCAGCGCCGAGTTTCTTGCTTCAATAAAAAGTTGTCCAGCGCTCTGGTTGGAACCAGCTATAACTTCAAGTTCAGCTTGTTCCATCTTAGCGTTTGCATCAGAAAGGATTGCTTGGTAGGTAGCCAACTTTTCTGTATTTTGGACTTCATCTTTTGAAGAATTCATCCGGAAAGCTAAGGTTGAAATTATCACGATGGCGACTAGAGCGATCAGAATCTTCTTGTTTGGTATAAATCCCAATTTTGTGCCGACGCTCTTCACGCGATATTCTTTTTTATTCTGAAATATCTTTCGAATTTTCTCGGCGAAAGTGAGATTGATTTTTCCAAAATTTCCATCAGCAGTGTGTTTTTTGATTTTTGCAAAAAGTTTTTTATATGAAGGCTCCGCTTTTTCATCCAAATCTTCAAAGCCGTTGGATTCTTTCTTATTCACCATCTCTTCTATGTTTTTCTCTTTTTCTGTTACGTTTTCTGGTGTTTTATCCTCCATTTTTTCATATTCCTTTATGACATCGTCCAGACTCATTCTGTCTATATCTTTCGAAAGAGAAGAATCTGTAATTATTTTTTCCTCGGACGGAAGGATGTTATTCTTATTTATCAAATTTTCTGGGAGATTTTGAAGAGGGGTGACGGCTCCTTCTTTTTTGATTGCCGTTTCATTTTCTTTTTTTCTTGGAACGAGAGGTTCTTTTTTCTCGGGACTATCATATTCGCTATTTTCCTTCTTCTCTTCTATGCCTGTTCTGGTTGAATCTATATATCCATCTTTCTTATCCGTATATTCTTCGTCTACAGCTATTTTTTCAGAAGAGGTAATGTTATTAATATTATCATACTCTTCTTCTTTATCTTTGTAATCTTCTTCTAACTTTTCTTCCTCTTCGGTTATGATATTTATATGGTTCATAGTCGCGATTTTTTCTTCACCAATTCTCATAAGAAGAGCGCTCACTATCTCTCCATCTCCTTCTTCTATTTCTTCTTGTATTTTGCAGGAGAACTCATCGAGGTTCAGGGAAGTACCTAATTGCTTGAGCTCTTCTAAGGAAAAAATATTTAATAATCCTAGAGTCGCGAATAGAACCAAATCTCCGTCAGAAAGTTCACCGCTTGCGATGTCGTTAAAAACTCGTTTAGGAGAGATGTTTCTATTTGTGTCTTCCTTTATGATTTCTAAAAGTTGTCCATTTCTCATAAGCAAGGATTTGATTTTTCCTACTTGGCTGAGATAAAATCTGTTGCCGCGATAAGTCCCGCAAATCATACTTAGCTTACCGATATATTCACCGTTACCCTGATCGGCAATTTCTGATAGTGTCTTATTCGCCACGCTAAGAGCAGCTTCCAAACTTTCTTCTGACGTGCGTTTAGTGTCGGAATAGAATTCTTTTTTAATCTTTGAGGCTAGCAAATTAATAATATAAGAACAATTACGGGGAAGATTTTTCAGTTCTCCAATAATAAAAAGATTTCCCAAATTTTGTTCTTCAATATTTTCTGGTTCATAGACAAAAATATCTCCGAAAGATTTCTCATCGTCTTGAGAGTAGACAATCTCTCTGATTTCAATTTTTTTATCTTTTATTTTATTCATTTTTTTAGACTTATTTTGTTTTATAGACTTTGTTAAATTATAATACGTTTTGTGATTTTTATCAAATTGGTGTGAGCGTATTTTTTGTCAACGAACGAAGTAGTGCATATAAGAGGTGATGGAGGATATAATTTAAGAGCAATGTCCAGACAAACTGGATAGCGTTTTTTTGTTGAGATAGGCTGTTGCAGAGGTGAATAAAATCGAGAGATATCTTCCTCTTGTCATAGAAATATAAAAATTGTATAATTAGATTATGAATTTGTCTTAAATAACAATTTTTGTTTTTCCTATGTCAGAAATATTAGAAAAGCTGTTTCATTCAAAAGCGGAAGTGAAAATCATTCGTCTTTTTCTGAATAATACTGACCAGAAGTTTTTGCTTGGAGAAATTGCTGCAAAAACTAAAGTCGACGCGCCAACAACTAGGAAAGAAATTGCCAATTTGGAAAAAATTGGATTTCTTATGATGAATAAAAAAGCTCAAAAAAGCTATTATAGTCTTAATGGCTCTTTTGTTTTCTATGAGGATTTGAGACGGCTCTTTTTTAAGGCGACACCATCTTCTTCTGACAAGATTAAAGCTAGGATTTCCAAATTAGGGCAGATTAAACTGGTTCTCATTTCTGGAGCTCTTATAAATTCAGACAAAGGCAGAGTGGACATTCTAATTGTTGGAGAAAATATTAACAAGACAAAATTATTGGCATTTCTTTCTGACCTGGAGTCTGAAGTGGGAAAAAATATAAGATACGTATATATGGGGAACGATGAATTTAAATATCGTCGCGATATGTTTGATAAATTCATTATGGATATATTGGAAGGCTCAAATAAAATATTAATTAATAATTTGCGATCGGATGGAGGTGTTTGATCAAGGGGGTCGCGATTGTTTTGTCTTTTAATAAAATTTTTTTAAATGAATGAACTTTCTTAAAAAAGTTGTCAAACAAAAAAATGAGGGTAAATATATTCTGTCTTTGGATGTGGGAACTAAAGCGGCTAAAGCGTTGGTTTCACATGTTGATTTTGAGAAAGATGAGATTGTTAATATCGGCATTGGAAAATCTGAACAAAAAACTGGCAATATTATCGGAGGGAAAATTGTTAATATTGAAGGCGTAACGAATGCCTGTCGTGAAGCGATTGAAAAAGCGTCGATAATGGCGGGGACCGCACCTCAGGAAGTGATAATGGGTTTTTCGGGAAACATCGTGAAAGTTTGCACCCATACTTTTGAAATTGCTAGAGATAAGCCGCAAGAAAAAATCTATCCAGAGGAGCTTAAAGAAATTATCGGGGATATATATAGAAAAGAACAAGAAGAAATCAGACGTGGGCTTAACTATCGAGAAAGGCAGGCAGGCATCAAGCTTGTTAGCGCTGATATTGTTGATTTTAGTATTGATGGTTATCGAGTTCTCAATCCTCTAAATTTTAAGGGAAGTCGATTGCGAATCGGCATTACTGGCTCCTATATACTTTCTACGGATTTTGATGTAGTAAATGAAATAGCCAGTAATCTAAATCTTCGTCTTGTCAAAATTGCCTATGGTCCGTATGCTGTTATGAGGGCGCTGGGTTCCGTGGAAACTTCTGCTTTTAGTGCTATTATGATAGATGTCGGCGGCAATATAACTGATGTTGTAATTGTGAAAAATGGTAATATCCAAAAAACGGGAATGTTCATATTAGGAGGGCATCCTTTCACCAAAAGAATTGCCAACCAGTTAAATATTTCAGAAAAGGATGCAGAGAGCTTAAAAATAAGATATTCAAGAGGGAGCTTAAGTGAAGAAGAAAACTTGCATGTTAAGGAGATTTTGAGCGATGATATTGATTTATGGTTTTCTGGGGTTGAATTATTATTAAGAGAAGGCGCGATTGATTTATTATTGCCTCATAGAATTTTATTTTATGGTGGAGGCAGTCAGCTTCCGGGTATTGCCAGTTGCCTTAATCATCTTAAGGATAGTAATATTTCTTTCGCGGATAAAATTAAATTAGATTTTATCAGGCTTGAACATATTTCGGATGTTTTTGATCAAACAAATAAGTTAAATAATTTTCAAGATATAACACTGGTGGGGCTGGCTCATCTTTACCTGGATTCTGTTAATGTCGAGGATGTTTCTAATAATATATTGGCGGAAATAATCTTAAAAAAATAATCTATTCAGATAAACATTATGGAGGAAGAAAAACAAACAAAAATAATCTATGTTAATACGGACAGTGAAATCACTGAAATCGTAGATTTGATTAAAGATGTTCCGCAAAAGATAATCACGTTGATTATTCCTAAAGAGGCGGCTATTTTCCAGGATATTACTAATTTAAAAATTCTTCAGAAAAAGTCTGAGGAGATAGGCAAAAAGATCTCTATCTCTAAGACAGAAGAGAAAAATATTCAGGGGAAGTTGGTTTCTGGAATGGATTTACAGAATATAACAAAAAAAACTCAGATACCAAAAATGAGTTCACATATTACACAGAGGACAAAGAGAGTTTCTGACATGGTGCAGAAAAATGAAACTGTAGATTTGCGACAAATAAGCCTAGAGAAAGAAAAAAAAGGAAAGCTCGCTCCATTGCAAAATCTTAAAGATGAAATTCTAATAAAAACCTCGCACGAAGATTCTTTTTTGCAAGATAATCCTATTTCTGGATATTTGGATGATAGTCAGAAAGAAAGAAATTCGGTGGAAATTCCGAAAACAGTGGAAGAAAAAGAGGAATTTTTTTGGGAGGATTTGAGTGAAAATAAATTAATCGAGAATGAAGATCGGAAAGAGAAAGTCAATGAGCTTTTTGATGAGCGCGGTCGTCTCGAACCGGAAAATGATAGAGTGGATGATTTTGATTTTGCCTATACTTCTAATAAGAAAAAAAGAAAGAAATTTTCTATCTTGCCAACCATAAGTGCTAGATTTTTCACTCTTTTTATTTTAATCTGTATTTTTACCGCTTCTTTATCTTTATTTTTTATTTTGCCGAAAGCAGATGTTTCTGTTGCTTTGAAAAAAGAAGATGTTAGCGGAGATTTTACTTTTACTGCCAATGAAGATATCTATGACATTGACGTTGACGCTGGGCAACTTCCTGCGATTAGGACGGAAATTAGTAGCGAAAAAACGCAGACATTTACAGCTTCAAGTAAAAAACGTGTAAGTGAAAAGGCTAGCGGAGAGATTACGATTCTCAATGAATGTTCAACTGGTGCGCAGGTTTTGGTTGCCGGTACCCGCTTTTTGTCTAAGTCTGATGGCAAAATTTTTAAGATTGAAGAAACTGTGACGATTCCAGGATTTACAAAACCCGAGGCTGATACTGTTCCTGGGCAGAAAGTCGCGAAGGTCGTTGCTGCGGAAGCGGGCGAAACATACAATATAGAAGCGGGAACCTTTACTATTCCTGCTTATCAAGAAAAGGGGGATTGGAGATATTCTTGTCTTTATGCTAGGTCCGATGTGGCGATGGCGGGGGGATCGGACAAGGAAGTGACCTATATCTCACAGGCTGAATATGATAAAGCTGGAGAAGCTCTTTCTACTCTCGTTCGGGAAGAGAATGATATTAAAGTGTCCGAGCAGAAAAGTGAGGATCTCCTTTTCCTTAATAATACAAATGAGGAAGGGGAGGTAACTATAACCAGCTCTTCAAAAGTTGATGAAATCGCTGATAGTTTTGAAATGACAGCTAATATTAAGAAATCTGTTCTCTCAATTACCAGGGGGGATTTGGAATCGCTTCTGAAGACTAAGGTTGCTAAGCTTAATAATTTTGAGAATGCTAAAGAAATGGACGGCAGTCTTCTCTATGAAATGGGCGATATTATTGAGAAAGATAAGCAAATATCTTTTAATATCTCTGCTACAGAGAGTTTTGTTTTCAATCTTGAACAAGACCAAATCAAAGAGGGCGTTGCGGGTAAAAATAAAGAAGAACTAAATGAATATTTTGCTAAAATGAGCGGCGTAAAGTCCGTTTCGGTCAATCTCTGGCCGTTTTGGGTGAATCGTGTGCCAGAAAACTTGGACAAAATCAATATAACTCTTGACATCGGCGATAGTGTATAGTAGACTAGGGAGGTGAATTGAGAAGTTTTATGCATATTGCTGAGATAAGCGTTCATAAACTAGATAAAAGGCTCTAGTTATTGTTTTTTTCTTATCTTTAAGTTCAACCATTTTATGAAAGAAATTGTACAACTTGACGGGACAGTGAAAGAAACCTTGCCAGGTGCAAAGTTTCGGGTTGAAATTGAAGGAGGGCATGAATTGTTTGCTCATATCTCAGGGAAAATGCGAATGAATTATATTAAAATTCTGCCAGGTGATAAAGTTATAGTTGAGGTTAGTCCTTATGATCTCAGTAAAGGTAGAATCGTGCGCAGAAGTTAAGACATAAATTTAATAAATTTTCATATAAAACCATGAAAGTTAGAGCATCAGTTAAAAAAATGTGCGACAATTGTAAAGTAGTAAGACGCAAAGGCAAAGTATTTGTCATTTGTTCTAATCCAAAGCACAAACAAAGACAAGGATAATCCTTATATTTTCATAAACTTTTTGATATAAAAAAATATGCTAAGAATCTTAGGTGTAAACCTTCCAGAAGAAAAAAGAATAGAAATAGCTTTAACTTACCTTAAGGGTATTGGGCTGCATCGCAGTCGCAAAATCCTAGAGGCGGTGGGGATAGACGCCAATACAAGAGGACGTGAAATTACTTCAGAACAGGTAAGTAAGATTCAAAAATTCATCGAAAGCAACTATAAGGTTGAGGGGGAACTCAATCGTATTTTGATGATGAATATAAAGCGTTTAAAAGAAATTGGAGCCTATCGTGGTAGTCGTCATGCAAAGGGATTGCCATCAAGAGGGCAGCGAACAAAAACCAATAGTCGCACAGTGAGAGGCAATGTCAGAAGAACTGCCGGAAGTGGAAAAAGAAAAGTAGAAAAAACATAGTTTTGTATCGTCAATTTTTATTAGCAAGTATTTAAATAAAATGGGAAAAAGAAGAGTAATAACAATCGGAGACAAGGATGGTTCTGGTAAGAAGCAACAGCTTTCAGCTACAGCCAAAGGAACTAAGCGAAGAAATATCGCTAAAGGACAAGTGCATATAAAGTCTACTTACAATAATACCGTTGTCACTTTGACAGACCTCAATGGTGAGGTTATTTCTTGGTCGAGTGCTGGACTTTTGGGATTTAAGGGGGCGAAGAAAGCCACTCCTTATGCCGCGACCAACATTATCAACTCTCTTCTAGAAAAGACCAAAAAAGTTGGGCTTAAGGAAGTAGAAGTTTTTGTTAAAGGAATCGGGAGCGGTAGGGATTCAGCTATTCGCGCTATCGCCGCTAACGGGCTTAGTATTTTGTCTATTTCGGACGTAACCCCAATTCCACACAATGGTTGCAGAGCTCCTAAGCTACGTCGAGTATAATTTTGAATACTAGTAATTTATAAATAAGTAATTATTATGGCCAGACTTTTAGCCCCAAAATGTAAGCAATGCCGTCGAGAAGGTAAGAAACTCTTTCTAAAGGGTGAGCGTTGTTATACTGTTAAATGTGCTGTTGCTCGCAGGGCCTATGCTCCAGGACAACACGGACAAGATAGAAGAATGAGAGTTTCTGAATACTGCACTCAGCTTAGAGAGAAGCAGAAAGTGAAAAGAATTTACGGAATCTTGGAAAAACAATTTCGAAAATATTACGAAGAAGCCGCTCGTGCGAAGGGCGATACTGGAAATTTGTTGATAAGTATATTGGAAAAGAGATTGGACAATGTTATCTATCGATCGGGATTGGGTTCATCTAGAAATCAATCTAGACAATTAGTTAATCACGGACATTTTCTTGTTAATGGCAAGAGAGTGGATATCCCTTCTTTTATCGTAAAAGCTGGAGATGTAATTTCTGTGAAAAATGAAAAGTCAGCTTATTTCAAGAACGTGCGTGAAACTTTGAAAGGATCTCAGGCTCCTTCTTGGATTAGTGTGGACGAAAAGAAGTTAGAAGCTAAGGTCAATGCACTTCCGAACGAAAAGGAAGCGGAATTGGATGTTAATATGCACCAGGTCGTTGAATATTATTCCAAAATTTAGGTTTTAATAGATTTTAAATCTATCTAATTAAAATAAAAATTATGCAACAAATCACACTGCCGGAAAAACCGATTATAATAAAGCAAGAGGGGAATTATGCTGTTTTTGAAATAAGAGCTTGCTATCCGGGATATGGCATGACACTCGGTAATGCTCTGCGTAGAGTGTTACTTTCCAGCTTAGAAGGGGCGGCCATCACTTCGGTGAAGGTCTCAGGAGTAAATCATGAATTTTCCGCAATTCCAGGAGTATTAGAGGACGCAATGGAAATTATGCTTAATTTGAAAAAGATCAGATTTAAATCGTATTCTGATGAGCCGGTAAAAATTGTTTTGAAAGCAAACAAGGAGGGTAAAGTGACCGCGGGAGATATAGCTAAGGCTGATAACGTTGAAGTGGTAAATAAAGACGCGCACATCGCAACTATTACAGACAAAAAAACGGTTTTGGAGATGGAATTTAGAGTTGAAAAAGGTGTAGGATATGTTCCCGTAGAGCAGCAGGAGAATGAAAAGAAGGAAATCGGAACTATCGGCGTTGACGCAATTTTCACTCCTATCAAGAGTGTAAATTACAAGGTGGAAAATATGCGTGTAGGTAAGATGACCAACTATGATAGACTTACCTTGGAAATCGAAACTGATGGTAGCAGAACTCCTGAAGAGGCTTTCAAGCAAGCAGTCATACTTCTCGTAAAACATTTTGATCTTTTTCAGGATTTTGCTAATATTCAGAAAGAAGAAGAAATTTCTATAATTGCTGAAGTGAAAGAAGATAGCCATAAAGAAGAGAAGAAAGTGGAGAAATTGGAAGCGATTGCGGAAGAGAAAAAACAGGATGTTCTGAAAACTCCATTGGAAGAATTCAACATTTCATCGCGTGTCTTGAAAGTCCTTAATGAGAATAAGATTAAGACTGTGGGCAAGGTTGCAGGCAAGACTGAGGAAGAATTGAAGAATTTGCCAGGAATGGGAGATAAAGGAATCAAGGAAATTAAAAAGGCAATCGGAAAAATGGGACTTACTCTTAAGAAGTAAGAAAAGTAATATTTACTAAATTTACAGTTAAATAAGAGATATGAATCATAAAGTTAAAGGCAGAAAGTTCAAGAGAGATCACGCCCAGAGAAAAGCTTTAATGAAGCATTTGGCGGAATCAATTATTCTGCAAGAGAAAATACAAACCACTACGGCAAAAGCAAAAGAGCTTGCTCCTTACATTGCAAGATTGATTACTCGCGCCAAAAAGCAGGATTTATTGGCAGCCAAAATCGTTCATGGCATATTGTCTGATGAACCGGCAAAAAAATTGCTTGGTGAAATCGCCAAAAAATACGAAACACGTAATGGTGGCTTTACTCGAATCATTAAGGTAAGCGATAGAAAAGGTGATGCGGCAAAAATGTCTATTATCGAGTTGGTTTAAGGCAGAGAATTATTAACATTTTTTATATTTATGAATCAGAACACTAAAATAGAGAGAAAATGGCACATTTTCGATGCTAGCGACGAAAATTTCGGCAGAATGTCGACTAAGATCGCTACGCTTTTAAGAGGTAAAAACAAGGCTACTTTTGTGCCACACGTTGATGCGGGAGATAATGTTATCGTTATCAATACTGATAAAGTTAAATTCTCCGGCAACAAAGCCCTTGGTAAAATTTATTATACACACAGCGGATATTTAGGAGGTATTAAAGATATCACACTTCAAGATCAAATCATTAAAGATTCGAGAGAAGTGATTCGTGGTGCGGTTTTTGGTATGCTTCCAAAAAATAAACTTCGCAACGAGATGATGAAAAGACTGCGCGTTTACAAAGACGCTGAGCACCCTTATGCTGACAAGCTTGCAAAGTAATTTTTATAATTTTTATTTGATATGGTAAACGAAAAAGAAAAATATTTTTATGCCACTGGCAGAAGAAAAACTGCGATTGCTAAGGTGCGTGTATACGAGAAGGGCGACAAGCCAGGTATCGTAGTGAACAACGCAGAGCTTTCTCATTATTTTGCTGAGAATAAAACTCTTATTGAAAAAGTATATGCTCCTCTCAATATTTTTGAGCTTAAGGAAAAATATACTGTAACGGTGAAAGTTTTGGGCGGAGGAACTTCAGCACAGGCCGAGGCAATCCGACTTGGTATTTCTCGAGCACTTCTTCTCATTAACGAAGAATTTAAGAAAGATCTCAAAGTTCACGGTTATTTGACCCGTGACCCGCGCGAAGTGGAAAGAAAGAAACCGGGACTCAAAAAAGCCCGTCGAGCTCCACAGTGGAAGAAACGTTAATCGTTCTATCTGGTTCATAAAAATATCTCTATACAAAAAACACATCCAAGTGGTCGGGTGTGTTTTTTTATTTATAAAGACTTGTTCCTTTTGTTTTTAAAGCGATAAGTTACAAGAGGTCTGACCTTTTAAATGCCCAAGGTCAGACCTCAATGCCTTCACTTTACAATTCGCCGTCAGGGTTTATACTACAAATATAGGCTTTAAGCGCAAAACACCCCGGTAGGGGGAATGTACCTAAAACAACAATGATTTTACAAGGAGGCCAAGGAGAGGCGTTTTTTTCGTGATTTATAAAATATAAAATAATCTAAAATATGTCAGAGGATCAAAAAAGAATTTTAGAGAGGCAATTGTGGGGTGTGGCAAATGTCCTGCGGGGTAAGATGAATGCCGATGAATATAAAACTATATCCTTGGCTTTATTTTCTACAAATATCTTTCTGAAAAGTTGGAGCTGTATGTAAACGAAAAATTGCTTGCCAGCGATGGCTTTGCCTTTGCATAGGTGAAAGAAGATGCCAAGGAAGGCAAGGAAATTCTGGAACACATAAAGGCAAGAAGTGTTGATTATCTGGGATTTTTCTTGAAACCGTCGGAATTATTTTCTTATCTGGTAAAAAAGGGAAAAGGCGAGGTTGAGGGGCAGACGAATTTTATTCTCGAAGACTTGAAAAATGTGCTCAATACTATCGCAGACATCGATGGGCACGGCTAGTGAAGATGATTTCAAGGGGCTTTTTGATGATATGGATTTGACTTCTTCGAAATTGGGTTCACGGGAAAGCCAGAAGAATGAAGTTGTGGTCGAGGTGCTCAAGCTTTTGGACGGCATTGATTTTAAATTGGAAGATACAAAAAATGATCTTCTTGGTGATGCTTATGAATATTTGATCGGCGAATTTGCCGCCGGTGCCAGAAAGAAAAGCGGGGAATTCTATACTCCTGCTCAAGTGTCGCGACTCCTCGCGCAGGTCGTGTCGCAAGACAAAAAGCGCATCCGTTCGGTTTTTGACCCGACTTGCGGCTCCGGGTCGCTTCTGTTGCGTATCAAAGATTATGTCGATGTGGCTGACTATTACGGCCAAGAGCCCAATCCGACGACTTACAATTTGGCACGGATGAATATGATTTTACACGGGGTGCGCTTTGATCATTTTACAATTCGCCAAGGCGATACTTTGACGGACGATATGCATGCTGATCTCAAAGCCGAGGCTATCGTCGCCAATCCACCTTTTGCGGTGCAATGGAAGGGCGAAAGTAATCCGCAATTGGTGCACGATGACCGCTTTTCGCAATACGGCCGACTGGCGCCGAAGAGCGCGGCTGATTATGCTTTTGTGACGCATATGCTTTACCACCTGGCGGACAACGGCACGATGGCAATCGTACTGCCGCACGGCGCGCTATTCAGGTCAGGCGCGGAAGGACAGATCAGAAAATATATCATCGAAAAACAAAACTATCTCGACGCTGTCATCGGACTTCCTTCAAATCTCTTTTATGGGACGAGCATTCCGGCGACGGTTTTGGTTTTCAAGAAATGCTGTCGGGATGATGAAGATATCTTTTTTATTGACGCTTCCAAAGAATTCGACAAGGGCAAGAATCAAAATAAGCTGACTGATGAAAATATCGCGAAGATTTTCGACACTTATAAAAATCGAGCAGAAATCGAAAAATATTCACACAAGGCAAGCATGGAGGAAATCAAAGAAAACGAATATAATCTCAATATTCCACGCTATGTCGATACTTTCGAGGAGGAAGAAATAATTGATATTGAGCAGGTAGCAAAGGATTTTAAGAAGCTCTACACTGATGAAATCGGACTACAAAACAAGATTGCGGGGTTTTGTGAGGAACTAAAAATTAATAAACCGTTTTGAAAAGCGTCACATTTATTTATTGATTACAAGCTCGTCATGAAAGATTATAAAAACTGGCACAATTTAAAATTAAAAATTGAAAATAACGGCACTAAAAAGAAAAAGAAATTTCGTGAACGTGAAATTTGGTGGTGTTCGCTTGGAGAAAATATCGGTTTTGAACAAGATGGGAAAAATGAAAAATTTGAAAGACCCATTTTAGTATTGCGAAAATCGGGATAATAGTAAATATGTAATGCTGAAAATTGCATTTTGTGCAATACTATAGTCATAATTGGTAGATAAATTACAGTATGGTTATAAAAAAACGCCAGGTATTGTCCAAAATGCAGTTCTCAGCATACTAATAAATATGGTAAGGCTAGGAATAAGCAACGGTATTTTTGCGCAGTTTCTTACAAAATCCAGAAAATCAATCCTGCAAAAAGTTCTTTGGAGAAAGTATGTGTGAGGAAAAACAAACTGCGCCACAATTGGCAAAGGAATATAAATGCAGCGAGAAATGGATCAGGCAGGAATTGGATAAGGTTGTTGTTAAAAAATAAAAGATAAAACCTTGCTCCGTAGTAGTTGTTGCAGATATGACTTTCATTAGAAGGATTTACGGTATTGCTGTTATTCGTGCCCCGCATCTCAAAAAGAATCTTGCATGGAAGATGTCCAAGACTGAAACTGTCCATATTTATCAAGAACTGCGGTTTGAATTAGAAAAGCAAGGATTTGAGATAGAAGCGGCAGTGATTGACGGAAAGCTGGGATTATTCGATGTTTTTTGGGATGTTCATATACAGATATGTCACTTCCACTAGATACAGATTATCAATCGATATTTAACAACCAGACCTAAACTTCCTGCCAGCCAAGAACTCCGAAGAATCGCGCTGCGTATTCCTCGAAGCTGTGAAGATGAAATGAGAAGAATGCTAGACGATTGGCATGAAAGGTGGGAAGAATTCTTAAAGGAGAAAACATTCAATCCGGAAACAAGACGCTGGTTTTATACTCATAAAAGAGTACGATCCGCTTATCGCAGTCTTAATAGAAACCTGCCGATTCTCTACACTTACCAGAAATATCCGGAGTTTCAT
>Ga0172381_10002554_pt1 | contig 20023 bp, 17 predicted proteins | sample Leawel6488metaG_FD_119754 | JGI IMG/M metagenome (GOLD analysis project Ga0172381, IMG submission 119754) | Leachate microbial communities from a municipal landfill in Southern Ontario, Canada - Leachate well 64-88 metaG | ecosystem: Engineered > Solid waste > Landfill > Unclassified | place...
CGGGATGCTTTTCACCTTTCCCTCATGGTACTAGTTCACTATCGATCATAAGAAGTATTTAGTCTTAGGTCATGGTCGACCTGGCTTCAGACGGGATTTCACGAGGCCCGTCCTACTTAAGAACCGTAATTACCGAGCAAAGATTTTTTTCATCTACGGGGCTATCACCCGCTCTGGCTGAACTTTCCAGTTCGATTTGATTAAAAATCATTGTTTATGACTCGGCCCTGTCTATCTGAGAAACAGGCACTACGATCTTACAACCCCCTCCAAACATATGGCCTCAGAGCCTTCAATATAACCATTTCACAAAAGTAAAATAAATTATACGCGGTTTGAAAGGTTTAGACTTCTCCCTTTTCGCTCGCCACTACTAAGGGAATAACTATTGTTCTCTTTTCCTCCGGCTACTAAGATGTTTCAGTTCACCGGGTCTTCCAGCTGACTTACGTCAGCTCGTCCCATCTTCAATAGGACAGGTTTCCCCATTCGGAGATCTTCGGTTCAAAGGTTGCTTGCCACCTCCCCGAAGCTTATCGCAGGCTGCTACGTCCTTCATCGTCTTCTTATGTCAAGGCATTCACCATACACCCTTATCGAGATTTTCCCACATTTTTGACTTTAAAAATGTGTTCCTCAGTTTTGTCATTTTCATTACAGCAAAAATAACAAAACAAAAATAATATTTTTGGTTTCTTGTAGAATCATTTGGTTGTCAATAATAATTCTACAGTATTTGATTGTTAAGGTTCTCTACATAACAATTTTTCCAAGCACCAAAAATTGATGATTGAAATTCTGTTATTTAGAGTTAAAAGAAAGAAATTTTTCGAAGGGACAAAAAAACCGCTGTAAAGCGGTTGAAACACACTTTAAATAGAGAGGTGTTCTAGCCGCTTGATTTTTGTGATTCAAAAAATTTCTTAGACATATTTAAATAGAAAAACGTTTAATAAACTGATACTAATTATATACTAAATAAAATCTTTGTCAAGAGTCTAAAGTAGCCGAAAAATAAGGGAAAAACGGACTAATTAACAGGGGCCGGAAAGACCCCTAACCACTGATCAAAGAAAAAGGGCTTGACACCGTCCATTTTTTAGAATAATATTTTAGCAACAAACGAAAAATAGTAAAAAATGAAAAGATCATTAATGATTATTTTCTTACTATCATTCGTCGCCGCTAAGTCTTATCCGGACGTTGCTAGCAAGCAACCCCCAGTCCAGGTTAAAACATTCCACTATTTGCCGGCCACAAAATGTTTGGGAGAAAGACAGGAAATTTTTTCCATTCTGCCCCTGACAGCCGAACGAACCAAGGATGTTTTAATATCTTTAAAAATCAATCCGGATGAGTCAACAGTTTATGCGGAAGGAACAAGGTCTGAACCGCCTTATATCCCACCTTAAGTCCGCTAAAACTTAATGGCATGAATGTTTAATGTTTTCAAAAAAGCCCTGAACCAATCAGGGCTTTTGTTATTTCCGGCAAATAAAAAAAGCTCCATATTTTGAAGCTTTATTTTTTCCATTGTAATATTAATGGACAACTTACTCGATAGTTATCGAGAGAGTTTAACTGTAGCTAAACTATTTGGGGATGGGGTTATTTGCTCAGTCGAAAGAGCAAAGGAAAGACAATTTTTTTCATGATTTATAATTTTTATTGGGAACTGTGATATTCAAAAGTAATATAACTATAACACATAACAGAATAAATGTCAATAGCTTAATAAATTAAGCTTCTTTGCTCATACTTTTGGCCTGAAGCCAGGCCAACTCAAACATCTTTTTCATAGCATCGGCGACTTCGTCTGACTCAATAATAATCCCTAATTTTTCGCGCCAAGAAGCAATCATTATTTTGTTATCATAAATATCAATCTCAGGTGAAAAGCCATATTTTTCGGCCGGGACTAAAGCAATTTCACGGGCCTCTTCTTTCCCAAACTTCATACGCTCACGAGCCAACGGCGTGGCCGGAACAATACCCCTAATAGAGATGCCTTTTTTAGCTCGACGTTTATAATACTCCGGGAAGTAATTGGGCAGAGTTTTATGCATATCTTCAAATGCCGCATAGGCCACAATCGGCTCGGTAGCTGTCAGCGTATCTTCATAAACCTGCTTTAATCCTTCAAGCCCTTCATAAAATCGAACCCTAGGGCGATCACCCACATTATAAAGTGAAGTGAGCTCCGGAATCATTTTATTAATTTCATCAACAACTGATTTTTGTTTCTCAATTTGCCCATTTAAATACTTAGCTAAATTCTCGGGGGACTCGGCCATATATTCCTGTTTTGGCTCTTTCCCTGATATGCTAGCTAATCCTTTATTGGCCAGGCTATCAAGAATAACATAACCAGTTGTACGATTAATTCCAGCTTTACGAGAAATTTCTGAGACTGTTCCCTGGCCCATTTCCAATAAAGTTAAAAAGACCGAGATCTCTTTATCTAAAAAACCGGCCTGTTTTAGCAAATTTTCTATCTTTATTAGTTGTTCTTTCATATAGATCCATTATACATCAAAGCTAATTTTGTGTCAATAGATTATAACAAAATATTATAATATTGAAATTAGCTATATTTTTACTGTATAAAATAATTGTATAATGATAATTTCAATCAACAACTATTGACAAGATTATTTTAATATGATACAATAGCACTATTAAAATGGTTCATTAAAAACTAATATTAACCCTAATAAATCCCTGATAATGAAAAAATCTTTTGTATCGTTTATTAATTTTCTAGGAAAATTGATAAAAAAGAATGGTCACAATACAACCACTCCTGATAAGAAAACGGATACTCATGAAAACATTAAAATTGATGAGACGATAAAAGTTCATGAAAATACTAAATCAGAAATTGATTTAAAATCAATTTGGACAAAAATTTATAAAAATTGGTTTGACAAAGAAGTGGACTTTAGTAATTTAGTCATTCCCGAAATTTATGACTCAGAAAGACATTTTGCCATTATCGTCACTGAGGGCATGACTATTGGTGAGGTGGCACGAGCAATGAGAAATAAGTTTGAGATATATTTTTTTGATAATCTTGAGTACGTACCTACGGCCGATGACCGTATCGCCAATAAAGATTATATTGTCATCTTCAAAAAAAATATCAAAGCCGATTCTAACAATGATCCCGATGAAATAAATTTAAACAAACAGACTATAATCGAAAGATTATTATTAGAAATTTTTTATTTCGATGCCACCGGTGAACATCCTGAAATTGACGCTAAATCATGCAACGGCTCATGGCGCGGGGTTCGCTGGATTTCAGCTAATTGGAATGGCAACGCGTTCTTTGTTTCATTAAAAACCAGCAGTGGCATGGATGGCGATTGCTGGCATTAACCCGCCCCTAACACGCCTATGAGCTAATTTCGTTTTTGACGAAATTAGCTCTTTTTAATATCGAAGCCATTTTTAACCAACAAAAAACAGCCCAATCAAGGACTGTTTTTCATATACCTCTGAGCGGGTAAGCGGAATCGAACCGCCATCTCTAGCTTGGGAAGCTAACATAATAACCACTATACGATACCCGCGCTATAACTACTGCCGACTCTTGGGCGTCACCCAGAAACCCATATACTTGCCCCGCATCAGTCGCCATTGAGCGTCAAGACATGGCAGGGCGCCAAAGAAGATAATCGTGACCGGAACTGTCACCCATTCGAGCACCACCAAAATATTTTTGAAGAAGCTAAGATTTTTCGGACGCTTCGGCAGAAGAATGGTGGAAATAGTAGCCGACAAAACCATACCGACCATCGCCAAATTCATCAGTGAAGTACTGATCTGAGGCAAGTTGCCGGAAAGGACAGTGGAGTTAAAGCGATCGCCGCCTAAGAGCATCGGCATCCAGCCGACCACGGCAATAATCAAAGCATTAGTCGCCCAGGAATGGAAACCATAAATTTGGACCAAAATATGACGAATCATAACATTGTGATCCACTTCCTTCCATTTCTTCATGGTATTGAAAATCAGATAAGGGACATTCTCGCTTCCCCAAGCCCAACGCCTTTGTTGTTTATATAAACTCTTGGCGGTATTAATGAAGCTGGCACCCATAGTGGTGTCCATAAAAATCGGATAATACAAAGGTTCCACCCGATAATTGCCGTTGTAATACAACAAACAATTCCAAAATATTCTAGAGTCTTCCGAAACCATATTAGTCGACCAAAAACCGATATCCACCAGCGCCTTCCAAGTCATGGAATGAGAGGAATAGGTGGATAATTTTTCCGGACGAATTTGTTGCATCATCTGCCAAAAAGTATTGGAAGAAGAGGCCACCCGCGCAAAGAACGGCGCCTGCCAGACGTTGTTGTGATAAATCGGAATCGGTTGATAGCTGGCATGATACGGATCGGGCACGGTCAAAAAGGAATGGGTCAATTTAAAAAAGTAACCGGGATACACCACAGTATCAATATCAAAAACACTAACTAAAATTTTATTATAATCCAAACCTTCTTTATCAATAATTTCCTCTTTCACTTTCTTGGCGGCCCAAGCTTGATTAGCTCCCTTGCCTTTCAATTCACCCTCAATTTCTCCCGGGTGATAGGTCACAAAAAAATTACGGAAAGATTGCCCGAACTCCGCCTCAATTGCCTTGGCTTTTTCCTGAGCTATTTCCAATCCGGATCGCTCCTCCATGGCTAAAACCACAATCATCTTCTTGAGCGGATAACCATCCTTGGTCAAAGAATCCACCGCCGTCCGTAAAATAGCCAAATCTTCGTTGTAATTGGGCAAAATAACCAAATGAATAACTTCCTCCCAAGACATGCCTTGCTCACATAACGGTTTCTGAAGCTGGTCAACAGACAAAGTCTCACTATCCGCATCCAAAAAACCGACTGACAGCGCCCGACATTTTTGCCCCCAATCAATCACCTTGTTCTCTTTCAATTTTTTGTAACCGGCAATTAAATAAATCGCCAAAAAAATAACCAAGAGAAGCCAATAAACATCAAAGGCGATAATAAAATAAGCCACCCAGACCGGCTTGAAATAGGAAAAGATTAATAGTAACAAAAGAGTGCCGATGGATAAAAACCCCGGCAATATTTCCAGGTAACGATAAATTTTTCGATCTCGACCGAAGAGTTCCGTCGCTTTGCCAACTTTCAAATAATTCATAAATATAGGTAAAAAGTCTATAAAATATAATTATAGACTTTTCTAAACAATAAAATATTAAAACTGAACCACATCTCCTTCTTTTAACTCCTTTTCCTCATCGCTGTCAACCTCAACTTTAACTCTCGGTTCTACCTTTATTTCTCTTCCCCGAAAATCAACCGGCTTGGTATTTGATAAATCATTTAATGACAATGGTTTGGCGCCGGACTCTTCTTTCAAGATGGCTTGACCGCTGGCCGGGCTCCAACGTTCTTTCATTTCGGCCAGTTCCGCTTGCTTGGCTTTCCGGCGATTTTCCACTTCGTTCTTTTTATCCTCCCGATTTTTTTCTAAACAATCTTTGCAATAAACGGGGCGAATGCCATCAGGCTCAAAAATAGTTTTGGTTTCTTTCCCGCAACCGGAACAAATGGCGCTGAATTTTCTCAGGTCCTCCTTAATCGGTTCAACTTTTTTAACAACCGGGGGCGGAGTCAAATCAACTTTGGGACGATTAACTGGCACCGTTGCGATGGGAGGATTAACAATCGGCTGAGAAGCGACAACTGGTCTAGGCGCTACAACCGGTCTTGGTGTAACCACTCCATTTTTTTTATCTTCTCGCGCCTTCTCCAAACAATCTTTACAATAAACGGGGCGGACGCCATCGGGTTCAAAGACAGTCTTAGTTTCTTTGCCACAACCGGAACAGACAGCACTGAACTTGCGAGCATCATCTCCTTCCGGTTTGCCATCTTTTTTAGCATTGGCCGCTTCTTCTTCGTCGGTATCATGCCAGCGCAGAATTTTTTCCTCAACTTCATCTTTAGCACTAGCGTAAACCGCTCGGGAATTATTAATCACGATCTCGGTGTTGCCGGTTTTTTCTTCCGGGGACAGAGGTGGCAGACCACGGGCCGAAAAAGGATCGGAAGAAACGCCATCAATCATTAATTTCAAATACATTTCATATTTAGGGATATTAACCAAGTCTTCCTCGGTAAAAGTAGGGGTAAATTCTCGCACCAAATCTTCAGCATCAGCCGCACCGACTCGAAAAACCATCATCGTCCCCACGTTACCAAAAACGGCCGGCTTGACCTTCTCGGATAATTGCTCAATATATTGGTGGGCCATAATCAAACAGAGGCGATATTTACGAGCCTCGGACAAAATACTGGCAAAGCTGTCAGTGGAAAAATTTTGGAATTCATCGATATAGAGATAAAAATCAGAGCGATCTCCTTCCGGCATATCAACCCGGCTCATCGCCGCCAATTGAATTTTGGTGACCATCATGGCTCCGAGTAATGCCGAATTATCCTCACCGATTCGACCCTTACTCAAATTCATGATTAAAATCTTACCGCTATCCATAATATCGCGCATATCCAAAGAAGATTTAACCTGACCGATAATATTTCTCATAAAAGCGGTCGACAAAAATTGACCGACCTTGTTCTGAATCGGGGACACGGCCTCAGACGCGAATTTGTCGGCGTAAGAAGCGAATTCTTTTTCCCAAAAAGACTTCACCACCGGGTCCTTGATATTGGCCACCACTTTTTTTCGAAAAGGCTTATCCGACAAAATTCGGACGACGCCCAACAGAGTTGAACCGGGATAATCTAAAATGGCTAAAATAGCATTGCGTAAAATATATTCCAAGCGAGGGCCCCAAGAATCGGCCCATAATTTTTGAAAGACGCCAATCAAACCCGAAGCGACCAAATGACGTAAGTGCGGGTCAACTTGCTCCACCACGTTGAAAGCAATCGGATATTCAATATCAGACGGATTAAAATAAATAACATCCTTGACTCTCTCGTCCGGAATAAATTCAATAATTTTCTCCGCCAAATCACCGTGCGGATCAACCACCGCCACGCCATGCCCGGCTCGGATATCTTCGATAATCATGTTTTCCAAAATGGTTGATTTGCCCATACCGGTCTTACCGATAAGATACATGTGTCGGCGCCGGTCATCTTTTTTGATACCAAAACGACGCAATTGATTGCGAAAAGTTGTTTGGGCAAAAAAAGTAATATCACTCATATTTATATACTGTTAATTAAAATTATAAACCGGGAATGCCGGTCGGTAAGCCGGAAGTCACGCCACTGATCATGGACTGAATCTGATCTTGCAACTGAGCAATTAACGGTGGCAAATAAACAACACTGAGGATGGTGGAGAGAATAATGAAGAGCCAAAAAATTACGCTCATCACTCTCTTCCAAAAAATATAACTCTTAACATATTTAACCTTGACCAAGATCTCTTCGCTCAATTCTATATTTTTTTCCAATAAAGCTTTGAGCGCCGCATGGTCATCCAGCGACTCGGGAGCTATCGAAGTTTCTTCTTTTTTCGGCATATTATTTTCTAGTTAGCGCCAAGCGCATAATTTAACATATTTTTTTCCGACTGCCACTAAGTCATCCATTTCTTTGCTACTATAAGGCTTTTCTATCTTGAAATTCGGATTGACCAGCTCCGTATCGGCCTTGAATTTCTGTAAATACCATTTAGCGGCCCCCTTCAGTAATTTGCCCATATTATCAACATCTTTAGTTGATAACAGAACCGGCAAAATGGTGGTTCTGAACTCATAGGGCAAACCGCATTGCCTTATTATCTTAACAGATTCCTTGATTTTTTGGAAGTTAATGGCTATTCCCGTAACCAGCTTGTATTTATTCTCCGGGGCTTTCAAATCCATGGCGATATAGTCAATTAATTCCCGACTCAATAATTTTTTGATCATCGCCGGGTTGGTCCCGTTAGTATCTAATTTAACGGCATAACCAAGATCTTTAATTTTTTTGATAAACTCCGGCAAATCCCGATGCAATGTCGGCTCGCCTCCGGTGATTACTATGCCATCCAATTTCCCGGCGCGTTTGGCCAAAAAATGAAAAAGGTCATCCTCAGAATACAAAGAAGGATTATTATCCTGCTCTTTATTCCGAGGATGACCCGCGGTATTTTTACTTTGTTCTGACTCTGTTTCTTTACTGGGCCAGACAAGCATTGGGTTGTAACAAAATTGACAGCGAAAGTTGCATCCAGACGTAAATACGATAGCTGCTACTTTTCCCGGATAATCGATCAGCGTCAGTTTTTCCAGGCCGCCAATTAACATAAGCTATTAGCAAAATTGTTTTTCGTCAACTTTAAAAGTTTTACGATCCTTGTACTCAGCCGCCTTACCACGATTATAATTTTTGACCGGGGTTAACCAGCCGACGACACGACTGTAAACGATACATTCCTGTCTTTGAAGTTTGGTTGGAGCCATATTTTTATTGCTGGTCCATTGAGAAATCGATTCTCCCCGGACCTTTAGCTTAATATAATTATATCTTAATTTTATTTTTTTGACCAGCCCTAACGATAAGTCTCGCTCTCCCTAATTTGGTCCGGTGTCAGACCCATCGCTTCATCACATTTAGGGCAATATTTATGCTCCCCGGCCAAATAGCCATGGACCGGACAAATCGAAAAGGTCGGAGTGATAGTGAAGTAGGGCAACTTATAACTATAAACGATTTTTTTAACCAAATTTTTGGTCGCCTCCGGGTCTTGAATTCTTTCCCCAATATAACCATGCAGAACCGTACCGCCGGTATACTTAGTTTGCAAATCATCTTGCAAGTCCAGTGCGGAAAATAAATCATCGGTAAAGCCCACCGGCAAATTGGAAGAATTGGTATAATAAGGATCGGATCCGTCTTGCTTCACCGCCTGGTTATTGGCAAAAATTATATCCGGATAGACTTCTAAATCCTTCTTGGCGAAACGATAGGTGCAACCTTCGCCCGGAGTGGCCTCCAAATTATATAAATTATTGGTTTCATTCTGATAATCCATCAATTTCTCGCGCATAAAATCTAAAATTTCAGCCGCAAAAGCATGACCCTCGGGTGAAGCAATGTCTTGGCCCAATAAATTAAGAGCCGCCTCATTCATGCCGTTAATACCAATGGTATTAAAATGATTTTTCCAATAGGAACCAAAACGAGCGAAAATATTATCCAAGTAATGCTTGGAGTAAGGATATAAACCGTCATCAGTAAATTTCTCAATGACTTTGCGCTTAATCTCCAAACTGTCTTTAGCTATTTCCATTAAGGCCAGCAATCTCTTTTTAAATTCATCTTTATCGGCCGACAAATAACCCAGGCGGGCTAAATTAATAGTCACTACTCCCAAGCTGCCAGTCAAAGGATTGGCGCCAAATAAACCGCCACCACGCTTTCGAAGCTCTCTATTATCCAGTCGGAGACGGCAACACATAGAACGAGCATCATCTCTGTCCATATCGGAATTAACAAAATTGGAGAAATAAGGCACGCCATACTTGGCGGTCATTTCCCACATTGGCTTGAGCGATTCTCGGTCCCAATCAAAATTCTTATCAACATTATAAGTTGGGATTGGGAAGGAAAATACCCGACCGGTTGAATCTCCGGCGAGCATCACTTCGGCAAAAGCCTTATTGAACATATCCATTTCCTTCTGAAAATCTTTATATTTTTCCGGCATCACTTGCCCGCCAATAATCGCGTTTTCTTCACCAATCATTTTGGAGGGAGTGACATCCAGGGTGACATTGGTAAACGGAGTTTGAAATCCAACCCGAGTCGGGACATTGACGTTGAAAACAAATTCTTGCAGACATTGTTTGGCTTCCTTAAAATTCAATTTATCATAACGAATAAAGGGAGCTAAATAAGTATCAAAATTGGCAAACGCCTGAGCGCCAGCCGCCTCACCCTGTAAAGTATAAAAGAAATTAACAATTTGGCCCAAAGCGGTTCTAAAATGTTTTGGCGGACCACTCTGAGTTTTTTCTCCGACACCACCAAAACCACGTATCAATAAATCCTTCAAATCCCAACCGCAACAATAAGGAGCCAAGAGCCCAAGATCATGAATATGAAAATCGCCATTGACGTGAGCGACGCGAATATTTTCCGGATACATTTTATTTAACCAATACTTAGCGGAAATAGCTGAGGCTAAATAATTATTTAGACCCTGGACCGAGAAGCTCATGTTGCTATTCTCTTTTAAGCGCCAATCAGCCCGGCCCAAATAATCTTCCATCAACTTTTCTTCATTGCTAACAGTGATATCACGCAGTTGGCGATGTTGATCGCGATACAAGATATAGGATTTGGCCATTTTAATCTGGCGATTGATAATCAGGGTTTCTTCCACAATATCTTGAATCTCTTCTACGGCCGGAATACTGTGATGATGAAATTTTTTACCGATTCTTTGCAAAACTTCTTCCGTCAACTTATCGGCCAATCTGTCCGGATGTTCTAATCCGACAGCCTCCGCCGCTTTTAAAATGGCTGTGGTAATTTTGGCCGGATCAAAATCAAGGATCTCGCCTGACCGTTTAATAATCTTGGTAATCATTTCTTTCTTGGGGCTCATAATATTAATAAAAGTGATTTATATTAAATTTATTTTTTATTGTTTTTCCCTCCCAAAAGCTTATTCAACTCTCTTTTAAACTCCTGCACATTTTTGAAAGACTCATAAACCGAGGCGTAACGAATATAAGCAATCTGATCCACTTTTTTTAAGTTCTTCATCACAATCCGGCCGACGTCCTGCGAACTGACTTCATTAATCTTCAATGCCTGAATATCACGTTCAATCATATGAACCAACTTTTTGAACTTATCGTCGCCAATTCTCTTCTCACTCGCCTTCTTCAGTCCAGAAATGAGCTTGTCGCGGCTATAAGCCTCTTTCCGACCGTCTCTCTTAATTAAGGAAACATCCAAAATTTCCAATTCTTCATAAGTGGAGAAACGAAAAGCGCATTTTAAGCACTCGCGGCGGCGGCGAATAGACAGACCGTCGGTAGCCACCCGAGAATCCAGAACCTTGGTATCGGGATGGTAGCAAATAGGACATTTCATAAAAATTTATTATTTGCAAAGACTATATTTAAAAGCTTTTTGATGATTTTACAAATTTCATCAAATATGACGATTTAACTACATCTAGTGGCCCAATTTAGAGAACGACCACAATATATTGTACAAGAGTTATTATAGCAAAAAAATAAAGGGGCGACAACGCTCTAAATTTTCTCTAATTTTAGGCTTCTTTTAATGATTTAAAAAGTTATCCACAAGACTCTTTTTTTTATTCTCTTTTTAAAATTATTTTGTTTAATAAACAACAAAAAACAGTCCCATCCAGACTGTTTTTTAGATTTATATAATTTTACATCATCTTCTTCCGGATAAAGGCCGGGACGCTCAATTCTTCGTCTTCTTCATCATCCGTTTTCTTGACCTGAGGCTTGATTGCCTGACGAGTCGGCTCAGATTTAGCTTCCGGGGCCTTTTCTTTCTTCTCAAACCAAGAAAAATTTAAACTGGTATTTTTAGTTTCCTTTATTTCCTCTTTTTTAGCCTCGATGTTTTTCTTTTCTTCTTCCCTTTTGACAAAACTGCGAGGAGTATAAGCCGGTGCCGGTGTTTCTACAGGGGAAAAGTCATTAGCCGATCGTTCTCGGTCATTAAAACCGGTGGCAACGATGGTGACCTTCAATTCGTCTTTCAAGCGTTCGTCAATCACGGCGCCAAAAATAATCTTGGCATCTTCATCGGCGAGCGAACTGATAATTCGAGCCGCTTCAGAAACTTCCATCATACTCAAATCGGATCCGCCGGTAATGGTAAAGACAATGCCCTTGGCGCCATTAATGGAAGTCTCGAGCAGATTGGAGTTAACCGCAGATCGGACAGCTTCCTCGGCCTTATTCTCACCGGTGGCTTGACCGATACCCATTAAAGCCGAACCAGTGTTGGCCATAATGGCCCGCACGTCATTGAAGTCGGCGTTAACAATACCGGGAACGGTAATAATTTCGGCGATACCTTGAACGCCTTGACGCAAGATATTGTCGGCGATTCTAAAAGAATCCAATAATGATGTTTTTTTATCAATAATAGTTAATAATTTTTCATTGGCCACGGTAATAATCGTATCCACTTGGGCTGATAAGTCGTCATAGCCTCGGTCGGCGATTCGCTTTCTCTGACCACCCTCAAAAGAAAAAGGCTTGGTCACAACAGCGATAGTTAAAGCGCCCAAGTCCTTAGCAATTTCCGCAATCAAAGGAGCGGCTCCGGTCCCGGTACCGCCACCCAAACCACAAGTGATAAAAACCATATCCGAACCTTTCAATAAATCTCTAATCTCCGATTGAGATTCTTCGGCCGCTTGACGACCCAGCTCGGGGTTCATGCCGGCGCCTAAACCGCGGGTAACGGTCTTGCCGATATGTAATTTAATATCCGCTTTATTATTATGCAAAGCCTGGACGTCGGTATTGATGGCAATAAATTCCACTCCTTGGATTCCTTCTTCTACCATGCGATTAACGGCGTTACCGCCGGCACCGCCGACGCCTACGACTTTAATCTTGGCAAAAGTTTCGGCTATTGGTTTAACTTCTGGCATATATATCTTGATTAATAATTATTTAACTCTGTCTGCATCTTAACTTAATAAATCAAAAAATTCAACCCTATTGCGGCATCATTTTACCGATAAATCCTTTGACCTTACTAAAGGCATTGCTAATATTCTTTTTCAAAGGATTGGGGGTTGAATTAGGCAAGGAGTGACCACCCCAAGCCACCAGACCCAAGGCTGTTAAAAATTCCGGATTACGCGCCTTGTCAATGGCGATTTTCACATTCTTGGCCTCTCCCAAAGAAACCGGCAAACGTAATTTGCGCTTGGCCGTTTCCACAATACCCTGAAGCATCGAACCGCCACCCACGAGCACCGCTCCGGCCGGCAACATTCCCGAACGATCTATCTTTTTTAATTCCTCGTCCACTTTTTCAAAAATTTCTTCCACCCGAGCTTCAATAATCTCGGCCACATATTTAAGTGAAATCAACCCGATATTATCGCTAATCTTCTCTTCTTTAACCAGTTGGCTGATATCCACTTCATCTTTTTTGGTAAATGTCTCCGACTCGGAATGACCATACTCCACCTTAATTCTTTCGGCCAAATTAATCGGACAACGCAGACCGATGGCAATGTCGTTAGTAATATGATCGGAGCCAATCGGCAAAATAGCGGTATGGAGCAAATTTCCTTCTTCATAGACCGACAAGCTGGTAGTGGTAGCGCCCATATTGATAAGAGCGGCCCCCAAATCTTTTTGACGATTATCAAAAACAGTCTCGGCCACCGCCAAAGAAGATAACACCAAGCCTTCAATGTCTAAACCAGTGCGATAAATAGCTTTGGTCAAATTTTTAATCTGATTGCTTAATCCTAAAATAATCAGGGTTTCCACTTCCAGGCGGACACCGCTCATCCCGATCGGATCTTTAATATCTTCTTGATTATCAATGGTAAACTTAATCGGAATCACGTGTAAAATTTCATAATTATTCGGCACCACCATAGACCGGGCCGCTTCAATTGCTCTTTCCACATCATGCTCATCAATTTCACCGTCACTCTTGGAGACCACCACCACGCCCTTACTCTTTTCACATTTAATCTTCGGGCTGTTGATACTGACCCACACGCTCTCTAAGGGTACGCCCACCAGACGTTCCGCTTTTTCCAGACAGGCTGAGATGGAAGAAGTGGCATCTTCAATGCTATTAACATTTCCTTTAGAAACGCCCATGGTCAAAGATGAGACAGCGCCAATAATCTGAATTTCTTCAGCTTCAAAACCTTGAACTTTTTGACCAATAACTAAACGAATATTGGTTGAGCCAATATCAAGACCAGCGATTATTTCTTCCTTCATAAATCGAAATGGTTTATATTAATTGTATATTCTAATTATACTAGAAAACTATGAAATTGCCAACTATTTTAAGCTCCTAATAGACCCAGGTACCAACCAATCAAAGACCGGCCAAAAAACAAGGCAATAATTGACCCCAGGGCCAAGAATACCCCCAAGGGCAGCTTAGTTTTCAGCTTCTTTCCCCAGGCCGCCATCATAACCAGCCCCGTAGCGCCACCCAACATATAGGACATAAATAAGGCTGCCAACAATAAATGCCAATCGGGAAAAATTAATCCCATCAGCCCTCCCAGCCAAATATCCCCTTCTCCGATTCCTCGGCCACGGGTCAACAAAAATTGCAGGCCGAAAAATCCGGCGCCAATCAGTACACACAGCAAAATATTTCCCAAGCTATATCCCAAAATTAAATCCAAACCAAAGATACCAGCCGCGCTCCATAAAATGGCCGGAAGTGAAATTAGAAGCCACCGAGTATCAAAGATAAAAACAATGGTCAGGGCCGAAATAGCCAACCAATCAGCCAACAACCACCAAAGCTTGGCGCTGTCGAGTAGCCAGAAATAAAAATCATAGCTGGAATAAGCGAACCCGGCCCCAAAAAATTTTATAAAAACCAAGGCAAATAAAACTCCCGTTAAAAATTCCACGAGCGGATACTGGACGGATATCGGTTTTCGACAATGGCGACAACGGCCACCCAAAAAAATCCAACTGACAACCGGAATATTATCATACCAATCAATTTGATGCCGGCACTTAGGGCAATAGGATCGGCCCATCAAAGTTTCTTCTTTATAAAGTCGCCACACCAAACAATTAATAAAACTGCCGATGATTAGACCCAAGACTAAAGAAAATCCCAAAAAAAGATAAGGCATATAAAATAATTAATTTTTTATTTAAGTTTATAAAGATAATAATCCACGGCGGCGCGATAAGCTCCTTGCATCAAAGCCGTCTTGAAACCAATTAGTCCTTGACGATAAGCTCCCGCCAACAAAGTTCTGAAAAAAACTAGCATAAAATCAACCGGTAAAATCAATAAAGGAATTTTTTTCCGCAATTTTACCAATCTCGGCCAATCGGATTCAGAATAATTAAATTTTTCAATGGCGCTAAAATCCTTCAAATAATATTCAGCTTGTATTTTAGCCCAAGGTAACCATTTAGTCTTGAACTTCCGCCACTTATAATTATTATACTCCGGTTCATGACCTAAAACCAAATCGCTTGGCTTTATTTTTCCTTTGACCTCCGCCACAAACTGAGGTAGGCCCAAGAAAGATACTCGATTCTTCCGAAAAAAACATCTTTTCCGAGGCCAAAAGGAGCTAATTACTCTCTTCCCGTCCCATAAAGGCCAAGCAAACTCATAAGCGGCCACCGCTTCATTTTCCGCCAATAATCTGATATTTTTTCTCAACTCCTCAGACAGATATTCATCGGCATCAATTTGCAAAATCCAATCACCGCTCGCTTGATGATAAGAAAAAGGGCGATGTGGTTCTGCCACACCAACAAAATCCAGTTTAAAAATTTTAGCTCCAAACTGTTCGCAGATAGCCAGAGTTTGATCTTCGCAGGGTCCGTCATGAACCACAATAATTTCATCCACCACGTCTTTTAGGCTCCCCAAACAACGCGCAATCAGACGCTCTTCATTATGAACAACCAAGCAGGCGCTAATTTTTATTTTTTCCATAAGCGATGATAAATAATTTTGAGACGATAATAAAAACGAGGTGACTTTTTGAGAGGTCGCAAAACCCCATGTTTGAAATCATTCCACTTCCCCCGCCAAATAGCCGTTCGGCTATAATAACGTCGAGCCAATTTCGGATGGCGGTCATATTGGTGCACGATATTCGGGACTAACCCAGCTTGGTTCAACAATTCACCGGCTTCATTTTGAGAATAATCAGACATTAATCCCAATGTCAAAACCGGACCGGATTCATTAGAAAAAATATTTGCACCGGGCAACTTACCGGTACGAATCAGGTAATTATGAAATCCTTGGCCGACAATTCCCGCAGGACCGACCCGAAAAATCAAATCAATTATTTTTTTTAAGTAATCTAAAAGTGGTGCGATCGGACCAATGATGATTCCGTTGCAAGAAATATTCTTGTTCTTTATCTGCTCATACACCTCTTCTCCGAAAGATTGTTTGATCCATTTGGAATTATGCGGACAATCGGCAATCCGATGCTTGTCATCTTCCAAAAAAACACTGAGCTGATTATTATCCGCAAAAGCAAAAGGATCTTTCTGAAAAATAACATCCCGGACATCGGTTAACATGATTCGATTATATTTTTCGCTCCGACGACTCAGATATAAACAATACATCACGAACCGCATTGTACATAAGCTTAGAGGCAGGTCATATTTAGCTGGTAGTCCCAGCTCCGACAAGACTTCAGTGTAGCCGGACAAAAAAGGATAATAATCGGTAAAATAGACCAGCTTTATTCCTCTCTCCGCTAGCTTGGAAGCTGTTTTCCGATTGATACCTGAAACGAAGAAGACAAGCTCCCCGGTATAATTAACGGCCGCCAAGGAGTCCAAAAAAGGAATGATTTGGTCATAATTATAATTTTTTACCGTTCCCAAAATCAAATTGGACATAGAATTATTTTTTAACCGGTCTGATGGATTCAATAACAGCCGTCGAAATTTGTTTGTTAACATCCAAATTTAAAGCCTGATCTAAATATATTAGAGCATTAACCATGTCCCCTTGTTTTTGATATAGAAGCGCCACCGACAACGGCCAAACATAATCAGTCGGGTATCTATCTTTGCCATGCAGATTATAACTCAGAGCCGTAGTCAAATCACCGCGCATAAAATAAGTGTCGGCAATCTTTTTATAAGTCCCTGCATCACTTAAATTACGGAAATATGACTGACGATAATTCTCGCCGGCCAAAACATAATCACCGGCGCGCCAATAAATATCACCCGATTCTCGATAAACCAAGCTGGCATAATAACTGACGGATGCCTCCAAGCTGGATAGCGTTGCCGGTGAGCCTTGAAGCGGCGGTAAAAGTTCCAAAACCTTCTTTAAGTCTTTTAATGCCAGCACATCCCGGCCGCTCACAACATAGGACTTAGCCCGAGCAAAATAATTTTTGGGCAATTCCGGACTGATATCAATTATTTTTTGGTAATAGTCCTCGGCCTGAGAATAATCTTTCCGGAGAGTATAAATTTTAGCTTTCAAATAATAATCGTCGTAACTGGCCAGAGTCAATCGGGGTAGAATATTATCTAATTGCACCCGGAACAAATTAACTAGCGCCGGGCTGATAGATGTCTCCAGGTTGATAGGTAGAGCATCTACAAAATAATAAGTGTAATTAAAATCGCGCACGCGTTGTTCCTTGATCTTTTGATAATAAAATAAGGCTTTGGGATAATCATTTTGAATAAGCACTTTCCGCATTTCCAAAAAATAATTATCGGCGGTCAAAATCTTAAACTCCCGAAATATCTGATAGCCGGAAAAGGCCATCGCCAAAATTATAATCAGAAGTTTAACCGGTAGTCTCAACTTCACCCTAAAATCAGCCTCCGCCGAGCCATTCAATCTGGCATTAATAACCGCCATGATGGCCAAATATGACCAAAAATAGACCTCAGTGACCACGACGGGAAAGCCAAACAACAAAGATATTAAATAAGCTATAACCGCGACCATCAAAACCTCGGACCAAATTTGGTATTTTTTGTCGGACCGATTCTGATTGCTCCACCGAAAAAAGCTGATATAAACCCAGGCGTAAAATAACAGGCCGATAATTCCTGTCGTCAGAAGAATGTCTAAAATTAAATTATGAGCCCTGTTAGTGCTGGCATTAACAAACCCGGTTGTAGCCCAATCAACTTGATAATATTTAATGAATTCCGCCCCCTGATTTTCCAGGCCATAACCCAGCAAAGGTTTTTTGCTAAAAGATTTTATCGCTCCGGACCAGAAATTAACCCGAGCCGAAACACTGCCTTGCTTGAAGTTGGTTATTCCTTTAAACCGATCGGCAATATAATTATTTTGAGAGAAAAAGAAAATCATTATAATCGCGGCCAAAATAGAAATCAATATTAATCCTCGTTTTTTCGGAGCTGATAATCCGGACCAAACCTTGACCAGGCTCCAGCAAGCTAATAATGCCAAGCCTCCCAACAAGCCCAACCAGGCCGAACGACTGCCGGTAATCATTAAAGTAATAAATTGCATTAGCAATAAAAGGATTAAAATAAAACGAAACCAAAAATAGCGATACCTCATCAGGCCATAAAGAGAAAGCGGAATAATCAACAGTAAATATGATCCCAAATAATTAGGCTGGCCCAAAGTTGATGTCGCTCGGTGAGTCGCAAACGGCGGTTCGGTCCAAGCGATAAAATCAATCCCCAAAATTTGTAAAATTCCATATAAGCTAACCAAAAAAGACGATCCCATTATTACCCAGAAAATCCGATTTAACTTTTTCTCCAGATTATCGGCTGTCGCTAGATTATAAAACAACAAGAAGAACCACCAGGCATAGAATAATAAGCTCCGATAACCTTGCTGGCGGTCACTCAGGCCATAATAGCTGGTAGCCGGATCAACCGAAAAAAATAAAGAAACGGCCCCAAAAATAAGTAAAGCCAAAATTGGCCAAATGTAACGGAGGAAAAATTTTTTCTTACCGGGCCAAAATAAAGCCTTGATTAAAGTCAAAGAAAACAGGACATAGATTAGAGACCGGAACAAAACGATTTTATTGAGTTCAAACACATTATCAGTCGCCAGAAAAAAGGCCATTGCTAAAGGAATAGTCAAAAAGACCGTTAAATAAGTAATTTCTATTAACATTTCCAATACCTCCCGAAAATGAAATTTCCCTAGTTTTATCGCTTTCATATGTCTATTATTATACCATAAAGACTAAACAAAAAACCACCTATTTCCAGGTGGTTTTTATCACAACTTTTAAGAGATAACTAAGCCTTTTTCTTCAAATTATTCCAGACTACCAGAAGCGGTGAGGCCAAGAAAATGGAGCTGTAAGTACCGAAGAAAATACCGACAAACAGGGCTAGGGCAAAATATCTGATAGACTCGCCTCCGAATAAAACAATAGACAGCAACACAAACATTACGGTCATAGAAGTATTAATGGAGCGGGTCAGAGTTTGATTGACGCTACGGTTAATGGTATTTTCAAAATCATCGGCCGACTTCGGTAAATTTTCTCTGATCCGATCAAACACCACAATGGTATCGTGCACGCTGAAACCCAAAACGGTCAGAACGGCCGCCACAAAAGAAGTATTGACCTCTACCCCCCAGAATTTTCCTAAGAGAGCAAAGAAGCCGATAACAATAATGGTATCATGGAATAGGGCGATTAAAGTAACAACACCATATTTCCAAGAAGCAATCGGCTTGGATACTTTTCGGAAGGCATAAGAGATATACAAGCTGATAGCGAGCAAAACTAAGATAATGGAATAAACCGCTTTTTTCTGCAATTCTTGCCCGACGGACGGACCAATGGCGGTAAAGTTCAATTCTTCCAGGTTGTTATCGGCCTTATTTTTACTGTTATTCAATTTCTGCAAAGAGGCCAAAACTTTTTGATGAGTTTCTTCGCTATTGTCCTGAAAGCGCAGAATAAAAGAATTTTCCGAAGGCTGAACCGACAAACTGTTTAGCTTTAGATCTTTGACAGCCTCCGACACCTCAACGACGTTTGGTTTATTGGCCCCGAATTTTACTTCCAGCAAACTGCCACCGGTGAAATCAATACCTAATTTCAAGCCCCAAGCGGAGATAAAATAAATGGCCGTCACAAATAAAACTATAGAGATTCCGATCCAAATTTTTCTTTTTTGTATAATTTTATACATAATATTGAATTAGAGAGTAAGACGGCGGCCCATTATTTGAGCTCAGTAGCCGGCGACACTTCTTTTTTATTTTTAACGCTGGTAATCAACCAATGATATTTGGTCAACCATTTATTA
>Ga0172381_10002555_pt1 | contig 20022 bp, 18 predicted proteins | sample Leawel6488metaG_FD_119754 | JGI IMG/M metagenome (GOLD analysis project Ga0172381, IMG submission 119754) | Leachate microbial communities from a municipal landfill in Southern Ontario, Canada - Leachate well 64-88 metaG | ecosystem: Engineered > Solid waste > Landfill > Unclassified | place...
AAATTATTTGTTTTTGCTGGGGCAGCTTCTTGTTTAGCTGGTGGTTTTGTTGAGGTTTCAGCGGTTGTAAAATCAAACTTCTGACTTTCATCTACTGATTTTGGTGTTCCAGAATAATCTGATGAACCACCACCAACCTTTCCGCGAGACCAATCAAATTTTTCCTTGAATTTTTCCATGGTTTCTTTAGACTTATTCAATACATTCTTTACTGAATCAACCGATAGACTGGCAGCCGGTTCTAGTTTGAACACATCTTTCATTCCATATGCACTAGACGCCTTGTCTACAGTAATGCGTGTAACAAATCTCTTGTGATTAACCTGAGCCTTTTCAAATTTCTTGCTCTCTTCAGTTACGGGTGTTACCATCGGTTCTAGATCATCTCTCTTGGCCAAATCAGAAAGATAGTTTGCAACATTTCCGTATTTAATTCCCTTTGCTCTGATAAATACATAAACTGGTTTCCCATCAACTAAAAACTGTTTTCCAGTTGCTTCATCAAGATAAAATCCTGCAATAATAAGCTGAGATCGACATGAACTACAATATGGAACCGCGGCTCTTTCTGAGGAATTCTTTCCGCACAACTGTCCAGATGTTCCCTTCCATGGAGGATTCCCAACCTGATATGAGAAACATTCAAGCGTATCTCTATTATTATTTCTTACTGACTTTACTAATACCCCTTTAACATGTGTAATAATTATATTAATCTCATTTAGATTACTTTTAAGACCACGAATCTGTAACTTTCCTGGCTGTTCAGTTTCACCAATATGATTCTGTCTCTGCTGACCAGAAATATATACTGCATGAAAAAATTCATCTTCTGGTTTAACTGGCGCCTTTACATCAAACCCGCCTTCTCCAACTAGTTCTGAATACTCTGAAAAATCAATTGACATTTTTACATCTCCTTTTTTAAGTAGTGATAAGTATTTAATAAATTTCTTTAAAAAACAACAAAAACTCAAGCAAATAGATTATACGTCAGCATCGCCAATTTAACAAATTTAATTATTTTTCATAATTAAATTCATTGATTGGCGATGCTGACGCGATACTAATCAATAAAAGTGCATAATAAAAATAAAATTAATCTTGATGAATTTTGTCTTGCGGTCTTGTTTCAATAATCTTTAACAAGGATGCAAGACCAAAAATCTGATCTTCTGTAAAATCCTGCCTTAGTGTTTCTTCAATTTTTCTTCTAACTTTTTTAGCCTCATCTGAATGTTCATGTTTAACCATTAAATCTAAACCTCAAAATCTTAATGATAATTTCTCTCCTTTCTCATGAAAAATAAAAAAATTAATTTAACGACGGAGGATAAGAATATATCTATCTTATCCAAAATAAAAGTAGGCATTAAGTATATAAAATTTCCTTTAACTATTCATAAAGTTATATATGTAGTGGTTGAGTTTTTAAATGATTTTTTAATTTTACTTTTTTGTAGGCTCAACAATAACTGGTCTATTATAATTAGCCAAATCAAAAACTAAATTTGCTGTTGGAAAACTGTTTGATGTATTCTTGATAATATCCTTTGTATGAATAGGCATATAATTATCTGTACAATAAACCTGAATTCCACCTTTGAATGTAAATGAAACTCCATCATGTGTCTGCTCAGCATCAATCAAATTTGATCTATCTGTTTCTACAAATTTCATACTTCCTTTTTTAATAATAATTGAATCGCTCATTTTTATAAATCCCTTTCTAGTGATTTTAGTATTGCTAACATTTTATCTTTTTCTATTCTTGATTTTATGAATTCAAATAATCCCTCTTTATTATTTGTTCTCAAAAATAAAATAATTAACCTATTATTTTCTTTAAAATTATTTATATTTGAATTTATTTTAACCCAATTCAAAGTTAAAAATTTATCTGTATCTTTTTTTAATAAATCAAAATCTAGTCCAGTTATAATGATTGATAAAAAGTCTATATAATCATATTGTATAAATTCTATAAACTTTAAAAAATCATCTACATTATCACTATTATCAAAAGTTAATAATGGTAAAAACTCAAAATCATAAATCTCTGAGATTTTTAATACTAATTTTTGACATAATTCTCTTTGTCTGTCAATATCTAAAAATTTAATTTCATTATATAAATTTAAAAATAAAGATTTAAATTCTTCGGTATCAAAATGATTTATTATATCCACAAAATCTGCATCAATTTCAGCACTTGAAATTAAGTCATAATTAAGATCAGATTCTTCATCATCAACTTCCATTAAAGGTATTGATCTTCCAATTAAAGTTTTCTCATATGTTGACATTTATGTTCTCTCCAAAATTAGTGAAACAAAGTAAGAATTCAATAAATCTTTAGCAGGAGATATTTTAGCATCTCTATAATTAGCAGAACCAGTTTGAATTATTTCAGAAATAATTTCATTTTTAGTCGTTAAATCATCGCTTAATGGGCCCATCAATTCTGATAATAAAGTTGGACAATTGTATGAGATCAATGAATATGTATCAGCTTCGCCTAATCTCTGTCCACCCTCTCTACTTTTCCCAGATGTCGGTTGCATAGTTTTACTAGTTACAGGTCCAGTACTTCTGCCGTATACTTTAGATTCAGCTAAGTGTTCCAATTTAGAAAAATACATATAACCGACTGGAACTTCGCTTTTTGTTTTTGTTCCAAAATATGGAAGAAATAACTCATATCCAGGTTTTAATCCCAATACCATTAAAGCTTGTTTAATTTGATCTTGTTTTGGAGCTTGGAAAGGAGGAATTATAATTGGCGAAAAACCTGTAACTCTTATTTGCTCACATAAGGTTAAAAATTCTTTTTCATTTAAAGCTCCAATATTTCCAATTAATCTTGTTGAAAATTCTTTATTTTTTGATGAATCAAGAATTGTATATACAGTTTTCATCAAAGTTAGAATTTGAGATTTACTTTTAGAATTTCTTATTCTTTGTCCTATTTCTCTGGAAATCAATCCACAATATAATTCATATAACTGACCTATATTACTTCTACCAATTATACCAATAGGGTTTACAATTATATCAACTGAATCACCCCACGGTGTTCTGGGCATCATTTCATCTTTTTCAACTAAAGAAATTATTCCTTTGGCTCCATATCTATTACAAAGTTTATCTCCAAGATTTATTCTTAATTCTTGTTCAATTTTAAATCTTACTAAAATCCCATGAATTAAATTTCCTTTAACAGAAAATTTTTCAGTTGGTGTGGTTCCAAATCTTCTTTTTGTTCTTTCAATCAAATCTTTTAAAACTGGAAATTTATTTTGATCTAGATTTGAAAAAACATCAATATCAACAATTTTACCACCTGGGCTCTTTTTTATAAATTGTTGCCCAATTACTTCTTCACCCTCTTCTTCAGAAAATCCTAATAATTGTTCTATTTCCCCAATTGTTTTTCTTAAAATAGGTTTTCCTTTTTCTACATATGATCCTATTTTTACAATTTCTAAAACTCTATCATTTTCAGAAATTAAAACTTCATCTACTATTCCATGAATTGATGTCAATTTATCTTGATCTATTAATTTTTCATTAATTACAATTCCATCTTCAAAGTTATATCCTCTATATGGCATAACTGCAGTACATAAAGTTCTTCCAAGTGAAATTGTTCCATTAGAAACACAACTTCCTTCTGCAATAATTTGATTTTCTTGCACAATTTGATTAGGAATTACTATTGGTTTGAAAACGCTTAAAGTATTTTTTCCGGATCCTGATTTTAGATGGACAGGAATCATTTGAACTTCTTGAATCTTTTTATCTTTTCCTAAAATAGAAATTGATTCCTCTGTTATTTTCAAAACTTTTCCATAACATGGAGATTTCTTGATAAAATTATTAGATAAAACATTTGTTAGCAAAGATTCATATCCTGATCTTACTGCTGGTGGTTCTGGATTTTTTAAAGGCAACATTTGTTTAGCCTGATTAGTTGCCATTATAATTCTTGCTCCATCATTATTTTCAATGAATGGAATCATATTTGATGATGTAGATAACATTCCAGACTTTTCATCATTTGAAAATGGTTTTTTTGAAAACAATCCTCTCGCAGAAGTTATAAATGCGTCAATTGATAATTGTTGAGATATACCAATCATTCCACCTTCTGGTGTATCTAAAGGATCAATATTTCCAAAATAAGATGGGTGAATATTTCTTGCTTCAACTTGAATTGAATTTTTATCTGGAATACCACCAATATTTTTACCAACTGGAGAAATTCTAGTCATTACGGCCATTTCTTCAATTGGATTTGCATACTCCATATTTGCAACAATTTCTGATCTGATAAATTCGCTTAATAATTTTGATTGGTTTATTTCAAATTTTGCATTCTTATTCCCAGATAAAATTTGCTGTTTATATATTGTATATGCCGCTAAAACCTGTTTTTGTACAAAATGAACTAATACTTCTGATCCTCTAATTCTTTGATTTAAAATATCATTTCTATCTTGAATAAATCCTGTTATTGTTTTTGATGACATATAATAGATAATATCATTTAAATTAGATGGGAGTTGTTGATTTATTAAAACTTGTTTAGCAACAGGATCAACAACATTTTCTAAATTTGATAAAATTAAAAATGTTGAATTAACTTTACCAGTTATCTTTATAATAACATCATTGAAGTATTCTCTGGTTCCAAATGGTCTTTTAATTTCTAATGAATCTACTTTTGCTGTCATAAATGATTTTACAAATTCTTTTTTTAATTCACTATCAATATTGTTAAAATAAATAAAATTTTTATCATCAATTTTAGAAACATATAAATCAGTTTTCTTTGGTTTCTCAGAACTAACTGTATATTTTATCCCATATTGATTTAATGTATTTTCAAATCCAAAACTATAAAATAATAGAATTGAAAGAGGTAGCCATGCATTTGCAATAAAGATTTCTAAAGATTGAATATTTCTTGTTCTTTTACTTCTAATTCTAAATACTGAATATGAACTTTCAAATCTTGATTCAAATTTTTTAGGAAATGTAATTGGACATAATACAATTTGATTGATTAAACATTTCTTTTGACCATTAATTCTAAAAGTTCCAGATTTAGGATCAATTTTTGGAATCTCTATTTGAATATTATGTTTATTACCATCTTTATCTGTAACTATTGTTTTAACTAAACTTATGTCAGATTTCTCAATTTCGCCAGATCTTTGTTTTTTATCTACAATTTCAATATCATCAATTTTTAATGGAAGTTCTTTTGTCTCAAGAACTTTAAATGAATTTGTTAAATCTTTTTTAAGATTTATTTCAAAGTCTATTAATCTTTTTTGAAATAAATGATTTGGTGATTTATTAGAAACTGCTCTAGGTATATCATATGCTTTTACTATATTATTTGTAGATGTATTTGTTGGTTTTTCTTTTTGTAATATTTGATCAGAATATCTTTTATCTACAGTTTTAAATACTGATGATAAGTTTTTTTTTGAAATTGAGTTTGTTATTTTTTTAGATTTAGTAATATCACCAGTTACTTTGTATAGAATTGAAGCTATTCCTACTTTTTCCATACTCTTTGGTGATATAGTATTAGATAGAATTTTTTCTTTTGTATAGTTATCTTTGCTTATATAATCCTTAACCGCATCTTTGACTTTACTTTTATTATTTGGAGCAATTTTATTTTCAATTTGATCCATTACTTGATCTACAACTTTATCTGTATTATCGTCTTCATCCTCATTAATTTCATCGCCAGTTGCACCAAGTTTTATTGATTTTAAAATTGTAATAATTCTTTGAATTTTGAAGTTTTTATCTCTTACTAATAATCTATATCTTGGGCCAGATGACGTTATTAAACATAAAATTAAATGATTAAACCCAAATGATCCATCTTTTAATTGTTCTAAAATTGGAAAGAATTTTCTATCAATAAATTTATTTAAATTAGGCTTTGTTAAGTCAATGGAATACATCAAAACCTTTTCAAAATCTTTAAAATTTGAAAAAGAATTATTTGTCATATTTTTTATAAAAATACTTAATCTCTGTCTATAATTAGATGGATTGAATGTATAATCAATTGCCTTTAAATATTGAGATAAATCATAGAATATATTTTTTCCAGATGGGACTTTTACAGATGAAGAATAAGAATATAATCCAACTTTTTTAAATGATTTAATTAAATTTGGCGTTATTCTAGTTCTTGGAATTTTTGTAATAGGAATTACATTTATTCTAATATCGACAGGTCTTAAATTTAATTTGGGATAGTCTTCCAAAAAAGTAGAATTTTCAGAAAAATATGTAATTGCAAAATTATCTCCGGGTTTATTTGGAAATCTAATTCCATCAACATTATATGTATATAAAATTTTAAAATTTTTAAATTGTATCATTTATAAAAACCCCTTTTAGTTTGATATTTCTCTAAAAATATATTTTAATCTTTCTCAATCTTTTTTTCAACCAATGTTCCAGTTAATAATTTTTCTAAAATAGAAGGTTGTAATTCAGTTGTGGTTATAAGACCTGTATTCAATGCAGCATTAACATTCTCAAATGCAAGACCACCAAGTAAACCTGAGTTGAATATATTTTTCTTTATATTCATTAATATTGGATGTAAAGGATCTGATCCAACTCTTGATGGAATTACTGGATTATTTTTATCTCTTAAAATCTGACTAATTAATACTTCCATATGAACCAAATCCATACTTGAAATATCGCTATATATTTTATAAAATTTTAAAAATAAATGATCAATATCTTTGAATCTTTCTTTTCCTGAAATTAATCTTTCTACATACAAAACAACTTCTTTTAAATCTTGCTTTTGTAAAGGAACTTCTAATATTTCATCATCTTTTTTAAATGATAATTTAATCATTTCTTTTGATTTTAATATTTCAGAATATTTAAGAATAACTGGATAATCTAGAATTAAATCAAATGATAAATCAGAAAAATCTATTCTTGAAATTAACCCATTTAAAGTTGCTGAGTTTTCTTCTTCATCAATTGTTAGATTATCACCAATGTCATAAGTATCCAAATCTATTGTCATTGAACAATCTTGTAAACAATATAGACTATTTTCTATTTGATTTAAATTTGCTTTAAGCTGATCTAATTTAATTAATGGATCATTATCAAAAATATCTTTTAAAATATCTCTAGTTATAACTTTAATTGCCGTAGAATGGAATGAACGCATTATTAACTGCGTGTTCCTCTCGCCCAAATTTTGTGCACTGATAATTCCAACATATGGGCTTTTATGTATTTCTAATAATTTACCATAACATGTATGGCAAATTTTTAAAGATTTACAAAAAATTGGACTTCTAAGATGAATTAAATTTCCAGTATTAAAATTAGAAGCTTTAAATTCTTCGACTCTTCCCTTATTAACTATAAATCTTCCTTTTAATCTACTTATAATATCAGGGTCTAATTTTATATCCAACGTTAATTCTGTTCCACAATCTTTTAATGTCCAATCCAACTCAACTGAATTTAAAAGAAATGCCAACTTTCTAGCAGTATATCCTGTAGATGCCGTATTTAACACGCGGTCAATAATTCCTGCTCTAGATCCACCGGCCGCATTAAAATATTCTGTAGGAGTCAATCCATCAGATAATGATCCTTTAATAGGCGGAAGAATTTTTCCGGTTGGATCAACCATTATTCCTTTTGCAACTAAAATTTGAATTGGCTGATCCCAACCTTTCGTACTTCCAGATTCAACTAAATCATACATTCCTGTATCTTTAAGATGGGCAATCATAATTGTTCGCATTTTATTCATTATTTCAATTGCATCTTCTGTTGAAGCCTTATCAAGATTTTTCTTTAATTCATATATTTCTGGCGGAATTGTAATCTCATTTAAATTTAAAGATGGTGCTAATAAGCTCGCAAATTTAAATCCAACATTTTTTAAATTGGATGCAACTTGTCTTCCAATTTCATCTCCATATTTTTCAATAATTTCAAAAATTAATTTATTAGCAATTTTCTTTGTTACCAAATCATTTATAAATCTAAAATCAACAGGAAAACAATTATTTAAAATAGCTTTTCCCATTGTTGTAGTTTGCTTTTTATAAATAACTGGAATATAAGGATCTATAGCATTGTTGAGATCTTCTTTAGTAATATGAATTGGAGATTTAAATTGTTTTATATCTTTTGTCATTAAATATAATCCAACACACATATCTTTACTTAACTCAAAAGTTATAGCAGTAGATGAACTAGAAGATCTTGCTAGTAACATTCTTTTTTTTGCTTCATCCTGTGCTTCAATAGTCAATGGATGAAATATTGCCATCTGATCTCCATCAAAGTCAGCATTAAATCCTCCAGTAACTAAAGCTGATAATTGGATTGTGCTTCCTTTTACTATAACCGGGTAAAATGCTCTAACAGATTCAGCGTGTAATACTGGATCTCTTTTTGCCAATACAACTCTATCTTCAGAAGATATAATGGTTGCATCAAAAAAGATATTGTATAAATTATATGGAACTATATCTCCAGATTTTAATGATCGCAAAACAACTGCAATACTATTTGTAGATAAATCCAATTTTGTAAATTTTCTTATTTCTTCTTCTAAGATATTTCTATTTATTCTTTTTGAATATAATAGTGTATGAATTATAAATGGCTCAAATAAACTAAGAGCTAGTCTAAAAGGAATACCAATTTTATCTGCGGGAATATCAGGTCCTGATGTAATAACTGCTCTTCCAGAAAAATCAGTTCTTTTTCCTAAAAGTTGTGATCTAATCAACCCAAACTTCTTTCCTATCTTTGTTTTTATGTATTCATCCAAATCATTAACTGATCTTTGTAATCCCCAGTTCAATAAATCATACATTGTTCCTTTGGCACCAAAAGCTTTAAGTTGTAATGCTCGCCTAAGGATAATCAAATATAAATCATTGACTTTATCTTGACTATATCTTCCAGTTTCGTCTTTAAATATTGGTCTTTGTTCTGGCGGAATTATTGGAATCTTATTAATAAATAATATCCCATTATCATATGCAATTTTTAAAACTTGAATAAATTTATCTCTATCTTCTGATTCGCCTCTTAATACTAATTTTGGAAATATTTTGATAAATTCAAAAATTCCAGTCACCCCATTGTCATCTTCAACTAATGTACCATCTGCATTCAATCTAAACGATTGTTCTGTAGAAAACATCTTTTCTAGTTTTCTATCCAACCTTATAAATATTTTATAAGCAGTTGGATGAATTACTTGTGTATTTAAATCAATATAAGAAAATGTTTTCTTTCTATCAAGTGAATTAGCAACACCAAAAATTCTCTCAGAAAATAATCCATCTGGATGAAATTCTTCTGTACGAGTATGAATTTGTGTACTTGTAACTGGTTTTAAATTTTTGGTGAATTCATTTAAATCTAAAAACTTGAGTGGCATTTATTCACCCTTTCCTCTAATTGAATCTAAATTCTTTTTTAGAATATTAAGTGCTTTAGTAACATTGGCTTTTTTGGCTGCTGGACCAGGAGGAGTCGGAATATCTTTTGAATAAGTATTATTCATCCTGGATAATTTTTTTATCGTAACTTCAAGCATTCCCCTATCAACATCTTTTCTGTCTAATAGTCTATTTGCTAATTTCATAGAAAATGCAATCATATTCTTATCTGTGCTACCATTTCGATTACATATCGGCAGAACAAAGTTATCTTTATTGTTCATATTTACAGGCATAAAACATTTGGGATATTTTTCAGACATTCTCTTTCTAGTCTCTTTATCCATTACTGCTTTTAATTCATCACGAAAAGAAAATGGTGTTATAATATCATTTACCTTTTGGATAAATTCTTCTAATCTTTGAAAGTCTTCTGTAAATACTTTCTTTTTCATTTATAATTACCTCCAAAATAAAACATACTTATTTATAATTTGTTCTGTATTTTATTAAAAATAATGAACAAAAAATACATCAAGAGTTAATTATAAAACTCTTGATGTATTTTTTAAAATAACTTTATTTAAAATAGTTGAATTTTATAACTAATATTTCCATTGCTACCATAAGATTCAATATACCAAATTGTACCATCTGATTTTTTAACCAGAAATTTATAATCACAATTTCTTAGATTAATTATTTTTGAGTCTGGGAATTCTTTTTCAATATTCTTTAACATTTTATATGAATCTTCAGAAGTCGCACAACCAACAATCAAACAAACTAGCATTACTAATACTAAAATTTTCTTGATCATCACAAATCCTTTCTTTAAATATCTAAAACTTGCCCTCTGTATAACATCCCGGCAAATTCTCCACTAAATCCAATTTCTAAAGGCATATTATCTTGATAGTGTGTTAGCCACATTTTCTTTTTAATTTTTTCAGGAAGACTTTTCAAATCTTCATAATGAGAATGAACACCAGATTTTATTGGGTTTCCATTTTCTTTATATAAGTATTCACAATCTTGTATAATAATATCAGCATAGTTATAACAATATTCAAGATTATGAAAATCAAATTTTGTATCTCCTGTCAAGAAAACTTTCTTTTCATTCTTTGTTTCAATCATTAACCCAAAAGAAGGTATATCATAAAAACCATTTGAAATATGATTGACTTTAATTGGTGAACATATAGTTTTTGTATTACCTATAGAAAATTCACCCATACGAGAAAGTGATCTTACTGAAAAGAAATCTTCAAGTTTAGCAACTCTTTCATTTATTACGCCCATCCCACCTTTTAAACTTTTATTCCATAAATCATCAACCAAAGATTCTGAAACAAATAATGAAGGTTTTGGCGTTGAATCAAAATATTTTGAAAAACCCAACCATTCTAATCCGCCAGTATGATCTCCATGAAGATGTGTAATAAAAATATTTTCAACATCTTTATAAGTCATGTTCATATCTCTTAAAGCAAATCTGATATCTCCACCGCAATCAAATAATAGTGAAGATTTTCCTTCTTTAATTAAAAAAGACGTTTGATAGTTATTTAACGTAAATGCTGATCCACAACCCAACACATGTATTTTCATCTATTCACCTTTGTTTTAAATTTTGCAATGTTTTTCTAAAAATCACTATACATCAATTTTCTCATTTTTTCAAATTCTTCTTCAAATTTACCTGCAAATAATATTGTATAGAATTGAATCATTTCTGTTTCTATTCTGCTTAATGGCACACCTTCTAATTCATTTCCATCAAAAATATTTACAAAATTTACTCTTGATATTCGTCCAATAAAATACCCCAACATATTTCCAAATAATAGTTTTGATTTAAATCCAAAGAAACTATTTACTGATTCTGATACTTTAATAAAATCATCCATTGTTTTTACTTTATATGTTGTTGCAACTGCCATATCTTTTTTAGGATAATAGCTCAACAATGAAAATAAATTTCTATACTCAGTAATCTTAAAAACTTTTCTCAATAAATTTTGAGCATAGACTGATAAAACAATTGCATGATCTGGAGATAATGATTTAAAATGAACATAAGGAATTTTAGTTACTTTAGATAATACTGGGTATACTAATGATTCACATAATGGTGAAATATATTCTATTTTTGATATTCTATTTTGAAAATCAATTATTGATTTATCTGAAACTGTATCTTGATTTGCTGAAAATAGAAGAATTGAGGATCTTTCTAAATTATCATATATTTGTTCAAATGCAATTCCTTTCAATCTTCCTAAAGTGTCATTATAAGAATATGTTTTTAAATTTTCTACATTCGATCCTTGAATGTCCTCGGTGCTTACTGTATCATCATATACAATTTTTCCTTTGTATACAGATCTTAAAAACCAATTAATTGATTCTTGAACAACACTGACAAAATAAATAATTGGATTTTTATCTTCTTCGCAAAGAATTAAAATTGAGTTCATAATAAAATTAAAAATCTCAATGATATGAACATCAATAGTTTTGCATTGAACCATTTTAATATAATCCCACATATATTTATCTGTTAGATTATACCTAAATGTTTTTGTTTTAATAATATTAAAAATTTTATTTACTATTTCACTATTTAATACATCTAATGCAAATTCATTATAGACTCTTCTATGAAGTCTTTGATCTAACTTTAAATCAATACTATTAAAAAATAAAGAATAGATTTTTAAATAACATGATAATTTAATAATTTTTTCAATTTCTTCAGCCGTAAATAAAATACTTGTTTTTTTAGCTTTACTTTCATCTACAAATTGATTGGAATCAATATTTCTCTCTTTCAAATATGCATCAACATAACTTTTAATTATAGGAATATTTTTTTCAATTATTGGATATCTCTCAACTGCAGATGAATATTCTTCTATAAAATTACAAAACCAATCATCAAATCCTTCACACGTCTTAGAAACATTTTCAATAAATGTAGTTACAATAAAAAATTTATTTGTAATAGTACTTGAAATCAAATTTATTTCTAAAATCTGATTTTCTTCTTCATCTTTAAAAATTTTTAGTTTTTTGTCAGCAAGATTAAATCTAATCAATTCATATCCTTTCTATTCATAAGTTTATAATAATCAAAATTCATCCTCAATTCATAAAGTTATATATGTAGTCACCCATGTTATAACTAAAAACTAAAATTATTCATCGTCGTCATCTTCAGGAATAACTCTTTTAATATAATCAATTCCACTTTCAAATGCATTATCTATTCTATCCATTACACCATCAATTTGTTCACTTACTCTATTTATTGCATCAATTTGTAATTGACCTATTCCTTGTGATGCTAATAGTGCACTTACATCTAATTCTCCAAGTTCTGAAATATTAAATTTTGATAGAAAACCTTGTAACGTCGCTAGTCTTGAAGTAATATTTGTTCCGCATATACCACTCATACAATTTAAAGCTTGTTTTGCTTCTGGTACTATTAAATTAACATTTGAAGTTTTAATTTGAGATTTCAATGCTCCTACTAATTTTGCAGCACTAAATTCAGAAGGGATTCCGCTTGCTAAACTTGTTAACGCTTGATCTGCATTAGATTTAACTGCGGTTTTGATTGACTTTGCTAAAGTGGAAGGTTTTGATAACATTGAATTTTGTTGTGTAAATACGCACAAATTTGCTAATGTTGCTAATTCATCAAATTGACTTAAAGAAGGAACTATGTTATTTAAATTTGCACCTATATCTCTTTTAAATTTATTTATTGCCCAGTGAGGTGACCATCCAGTAATACTTGCTAAACCAATTTTTAAAGATCTTAATTGAGAATCCAATTGTCTTTCAACTCCAGTTAATTGATTCATTCTTAAATCAAATTCAGAAGTTAATTTAGAACAAAATCCGCTTTTTATCACACTAAACATAATGAAAACCTCCTATTTCTATCTATCACCATTTGGAGTTGCCCCGGTTGCTTCACTTGCTGGTCCAGCAGCTCCAGACATTTCATTTACTGCAGAGCCATCTAGATTTACTGATCCTCCTGCTAAATTGTTTATGTTTCCTCCTGTTTGACTATTTACATTTCCTCCTGCTTTTAAATTTACATCACCTGCAGCATGTAAATTTATATTAGTTCCTGCTTTTAAATTAATATTGTCTGTTGCTTTTATAAAAATACTTCCATTAGATTTTATATGAATGTCTGATTGAACTGATATTTGTAATTTTTGATTTTCTATATCAAAATTTATATAATCACCCTTATGACTTTTAATTAAAATTTTTTCTTTTCCTGATCTTTCATCAATTAAAACTGTAGTTTGATTTCCATCAATTGTATAAACTGATCCAGTATCTCCAACAGGAGGAGATGAAAGTTGTCTTTTCTTTCCAGTAATTTCAACTCTTTCATCATCAGGATCATCTGAAATTACAATGGTTCTTCCAGAATGGCTTTTATAAATAACCCATTTCTTTTGCGGGCTTCCACCTAATTGACATTCCGGTAATACTTTTGTATTTTGTAAATCAAGTCCGCCCAAATAATAAGGTCTATTTGGATTCCCATTTTCAAAAAAACACCACACATAACTTCCCTTTGGAGGAATATAACAAGAACCAGAATAATGATGTTCAGAATCTCCATCTGAGTTTAATCCAGATGTAGCATTATTAGCTGGCATTGCAAAAAGTCCCTTAGAATCTGGAATTTTTGGCATGACGTCCGGGATCCAAACTTTAACTCTTCCAAACATTTGAGGGTCAACATTATCTACAACTTTAGCACGATAAAATCCTGTTAGTTTTGATTTATCATCTGCCATTCACATACTCCCTTTTTATTTGAAAACCAATTTTGCTATTTCAATAATTCTTCCAAAACTATCTTCATTATATTTTGAAATAAAAGTATTTACTATACTTGATCCTTTCATACTTATACAAGTCATAATACTAATAAATCTTGATAAATCTTCTATTGCTGGAATGAAATTTAATCCTGTTGTTCTAAACAATCTATTAGTAAATGAATATTTATCTATCCCAGACATGACACCAAGATCAGATAATGATTTTATAAAGTTTTCAATATTTGAAAAATCATATGAATTTAAACTTTCTTCAATCTCTTTATGATTATAACCAGATGAAGCTGATGCCAATCTATAAGATTTCTTTCCATCAAATCCAAAGAATGAAGATAATACATAACAATTAACTAAAAAATTTAATTTTGAAATTCTGTCTGTATATGTTCCTAGAAGACCATACTGTTTTCCAAATAAACTAATTAACATACTTAAAATAAAATTTGAAATAGGAACAAAATATGAATCTTTAACTTTAACTTTTCCTGTTACCAATTCCGAAAATAAAATTCCATAAACCATTTGAGTGTATAAATTTTTTGGATCTGGTTCTGTTGAATAAATATCATCGACATCAAATGGTGATAAATTTAAAATAATTTGTTTAGTTGGTTTATTATATGATACATGTAAATTATAGTCGGGTATATTAACAACTGCGACTTGTTTTCTCTTTTCTAAATCAGAAATCATATTATAAACTTTATCTTTTGAAAAGTGATTGATTCTATTCTTATTTAATTCTAAAACAATAAAGATTTTTCTAGGACCTCTATCAATTGAATATTTTTTAATTTCAGTTGCGGATAAATTTAAAATATTTGGAACTGATTTTAAAAGAGTAAAATTTTCTTTTACTACCATGTTATTTTCTCCAATAATTCTGCATTTTCTTTTCTTGTAAATTTATCAGAACATATTTCAATTATAGCCTCCATTTCTGGAAGAACAACACTTGGTATATCAAAATCTTCTGGTGAAAAAACACCATTTACATACATTAATAAATACTCAAGAGTAACAACTCCATAATGTTCATGTGATAATAACCATGGTTTCCTAATATATCTTGGATCTAAATCTATTTCAATAGAATGTTTTAAAAGATAAAATAAATTTTTTTCAATAGTCCATAAAGCTGGAGATGTAAAAGTATACAAACCATTTGTGGTTTGATAACGATCTCCCATGAAGTCAATATCAAGAGGTATTCTAATTCTCTGCCTTGCTTCATTATCTATAGTTATAGACATTTATATAATTCCTTGTTTAAGAGCTGGATAATCATCAACTGACCAATTACAATTTGATTCAGTTATTGATAGTCTTGAATTTATAGTTTCTAAATCATCTTCATCTAAATATTTGGAATATTCTTGCAAATACAAATTATAGTTACCTTTAATTAATGATCTAGGAATATTTAAAAATCCATTATGGAATTTTTGGTGGAGCGATGAAATTAATGGGACATATGAAATTATATTTTTGAAATGCAATTCAATTGTTTTAGTGCAAATATCAAAACTACAAAATGGTTCTTCTTTTTCTAATTTTTCATTTACTAAAGATTTAACAATTGAAAACAAACTAACAGGATGATGGTGAATATCAATTCCACATTGATCCATTCTTTCTTCAGTTAGAACACAAGATTGAATTTGTAAAACATCAGTTATATAATTTCTCCATAGTTTATATTCTAAACATCCCCTGATCAATTTTTCACAATTTTTTATAAATTTATTATATTCAGCTTCGCCTTCAAAAGTTTGAATTCTAAGCGATAAATTGAATGGATAATTATCACTATATAATTCTAGTCTTTCTACATTACTTTTAATTTCTTCAGTCATTTTAAGAAATCCTTTTTAAGTAATCCTTTAATGTATTTATTGATTCACCAAATACTTTCTTGGCAGAAACAGATACTTTAAAGAACGGGCTTGCTGATTTTTTAACATCTTCTAAATTGTCATATACTTTTGCATTATCTTTACCAAAACTTGAATAGATAAATTGATAGGGAACAGATGAGCAAAGACCATGAAATTCTTTCATACAAAAGATTGCTCTCTTATTAACATCATCTGCCAAAACAAATGAATTCCATCCAATAGAATGAAGTTTGTGAATACCTCCAGCATTTCTAAAGAAGTTACTATCTGAAATATCAGCAAAATTTAATAAACAAAAAACAAATCTTTTATGAAAACTAGATGCCCACAAAATATCTTTTTCAGGATCACCCGTTATAACCCTATCCTTTAGAAATGGAACTCTCAATCCTCTACAAAGTGCCCAAAAAGCTCTAATAACTTTTCTTGAAATTTGAAAAACCATTGTATCCATAAACTTTAGAGATGCATCCACTGTTAATAAATCTGCAAGGGAATGACCATCTTTTGTTTTAACTGGAAATGGAATAACTTTAATTCCAATAATTTTAGTTCCAGTAGTTGTAGTAACCATTATATAAGTTGGCTCTAATGAAAGAGATTGATCTTTTGGCATATCAACTTTAACAGTTCCTAAATCTTTAATCCCTTTCATTGTGTCAAAAATCTGTTCGCCAGGTTTTGTAGTTTTGGATTTATCTGTATGATAATCTTGTTGTTTTTGTTCATCTTTTGTTCTTGGTCTCAAATGCTCGGGTGGGGGTTCAACTTCTAATAAATTATCAGACTCAGTTTTTGTTTTTGCTAACATTCCAGATGCTGCAACCATAGATCCTGCAATCTTTCCACCGATCTTTAATACTTTTAATCCAGTCATTTTCATAACTGCATCCATCTCATATACTAAAATAAATTTTTCTAAGGCTTTACAAATTCCAGGTAAAACATTATGAGAAATACTTTCATCTGTCAGGATAGGGAACACAACGATCATTTTATGATTCCTCCAAATAGAGTATATTTACATTAAGAATACTACTTCTTTTTTTTCTTGTTTAGGTTCATCATCGAATATGTTTACTTCTTTTAATTTCTTTTTATGAATAGTTTTAGATTCAAATGGTTTTTGCATTTTGGATAGATCTTTTTCGCAAAATGAAATATATGGGCACCAATGACATTGTTCTTGGTTTGAATTCAAAGGTTCTGGTATTTCTTTTGATATTACAGAATTATGTAATAATATTCCTTGTTCTAAAAATGAAATAGCAAGTTTATCATCTATAGGTAAATCAATTGAATATGGTCTTCTCTTTAAATTATCTCTAAAGAAATAAACTAAGGTAATTGTTTTAATATTATAACCATATTCTGAATTTAAAATATATGAATAAATTAATGGTTGAAAATAATGCTCTTTTATATAAATTCCAGTGAATTTTTTTTCATCCATTGTTTTGAATTCATATAAAAATGTATCATTAATTGCGTCTACTCTTCCTTTAACTTTATACTTTTCTGTTACAACAGTTTTTTCTGTTTCTGTAAAATTATAAATTTCTTGTACATAATCATGAATTGTATTTCCAATTCTATTAATCAAATCAAGATATGCAAAATTAAATTGTTTTTTTAAATCTGTTGCATATTTTAATCTTGCATAATATGATTTTCTTAAACAATAAAATAATTCTGTAACTGAAATATATGGTCTTTCATAACTTTGCATTTTTTTATAATTATCTATCAATCTTGATCGCATCATATTTTCAAATTTTTCTGGATCAAAACCAACAGATACATTTGAATATTGAGGAGTATCAATAGTTTTTATTTTTTCTTGATACTCCTCAATATTATTTTGTTTAGATATTTCAGTTTTAGGTTTAACTAAAATATCTTCAAAACTTTTAATCTGATCTATTTTTTCACTTTTTTTACTTAACTTATCCTGTTTATCTAAATAAGATAAAAGAATTTCATATTCATTCACAGATTACCTCACAATTCTCATTTTAAACATCTTATTTAAAAATTATTATTCATCCGTCCCATTTTCAATAATATTCATTGCACATTCTACAAGATTATCTCTGAGAATCTTATATGCATCTTCTACAATTCTTCCATTCCAAGTGTTAAGTTTATTAAACTTTTTTGATTCAGTGATTGCTCTACCAATAATAAGATTATCAACTGCTAGTGAAAAAGCCTTAGTTCTGATCTTTTCCTGAACTAACTTTTCAATATTTAGATTCTTTTTGGTCTTTGATAGAGATTCTCTTAAATCCTGTTTTACATCAAGACGACCTTTTTCTGAGGTTACTAATTTCTTACAATTCTTTCTAGCAATTGTAGCACTTTCTCTTGCCATTTTTAGAAGCATTTTTGATTCGACTTTTTCAGTAAGAGGTGTAGGAGAATGTTTAACTAATTTATACATTTCAATTACTAATGACATTAAAGCGCCCTTAACTGAAATGTACTCTTCAACAAAAACTGGGCAACATGTATCAACCTTACTAGCAGGTTTTCCAAATAGTACATAGTCTAGAGAATAGAAATTTTCTAAAACTCTAATCTTTGATTCTTTCTTTAATTTCATTTTTAAAATTCCTCCTGATAAGTTTAGAACTTTTTTATTTATAATCTATTCCTTCTTTCTTTTTGCATAAAAATCTGAATTCTCATCCTCAATAATCTCAATGAAAATATCCTTTTTATCGCCCAAGAATTGAGTATTTTTAACTGCAGTACTTAGTAAAGTTAACGCATTGATAGTCCTGCCGTTTCTGCCAATAACCTGACCAATATTGTCCTTTGAAACATTAATCTGAACTAGAATTGACTTTGTAGTATTTACAACTGCAATCTTAACTTCTTCTGGATTATCAACAATTAGCTTTACCGTATCTTCAATAAATTTTCCAACAACTTCCGTAATTTCAGCCATTTTATAATTCTCCTTTTCGATGTACAATCTCATATTTATTGTTTGTTCTATGATTGAATAAGAATTGGAACTATAAGTCTGTTTCCTAAATTATATGATTGAATTTTTTATTTCTAATAAAAGATCTTCTAGTGTTATACTACATTTATCTGATTTTCTTCTATTGTGTCCCATTTCAATTATTTCTAAATTTTTCCAGTGTGCAATATCTTTTGGAGCAACATTATTTAAAAAACCTTCTTTTATTGAAAATCTATGATCGAGGTCATATCCATATTTTTTACCTCTAAGTTCTATATTTTTAATCTTTGATTTATATGTTCTTACAGTTATTTCTGTTTCTCTTAAAACTCTACTATAATATAATTCAAAAGCACTTTTATCTTTATATGAAAATCCTTCTTTGCATGCAAATGAGCAAATAAAATTGCCTTTGTTTAAGTCTCCATTCTTTATACAACGAAGTCTATGTTCTATCTCTCTATTTTTTGGTTTAAATTTTATTCCACATATGCTACATTTTACAATTAATTCATGAGTTTCCGGATCTTCATCTAGAAACTCATGAATCAAAAAATCTTTATGTTTTTTAAGATAAAGATTTATTTTTGTATAATTTTTATTTTTTGAATTTATGTTTTTTAAAACTCTTTCGTCCGTTTCTTTTGTTAATCCTCTATTCCATGGTTTGATATTAGATTTACAAGCTGAATATTTTTCACAACAACAAAATTTAGTTTTATGTTTAAATTGTATTATATATTTCGCTTCTTGTCCACATCCATAATCACAAATATGTT
>Ga0172381_10002556_pt1 | contig 20008 bp, 17 predicted proteins | sample Leawel6488metaG_FD_119754 | JGI IMG/M metagenome (GOLD analysis project Ga0172381, IMG submission 119754) | Leachate microbial communities from a municipal landfill in Southern Ontario, Canada - Leachate well 64-88 metaG | ecosystem: Engineered > Solid waste > Landfill > Unclassified | place...
GCACTGTCTACCCCTCCGCTCAGACCTATCAGTACTGATCTTTGTGAATCAGTCACCTGTCACCTGGTTGAATGAGAATGTACCGTCTATGTATACCATATTATTCGAGATCCTGAATGAATTGAGTTCACTGAAGATACCCAAATTCACAGGCATTTCCGTATTTAGCCATTCGTTTTCTCTTCTTCCGCTCCCATTAGAACCGACTACCAAACTCATATAACTGGAAATATCCATTCCTCCGACTTTTATCTCATTTATTACGACAATTATGGAGTTATCATCCGCAACACCGGTAAAGGATACATTGATGGTGACCGCAGTGTTCGCCATCATTGATAATGTGGCTTCAGGAAGATTTGTTACTGTAGCTAATTTACCGGCATCAAGCAGTACCTCGATATCTGCGGTATCATCCGATTTTGTAGTGAAGGATAGGCTCTTGCAGAAAAAAGATGACAGCAGTTGGGGATACATATTAAGTAAAGCAGTCATTTCCTCTGATGTAAGACCCAGATCATGGACCACTATCGGTTCAGTGGAATGGATCAGTGCTTCCGAAATTGTTGAATATCCGCTAAGATATTCGGTATCTAATCCTATTTTATCAAGAACACTATAGACATCATCTTCTGTATATGTCTGAGTGACCGTATCGGATGGTGTAAACAGACGGTCGATCGCACGTCCGATATTATATCCGGATAATGCGCCTGAAACAATAATAATTACGACAATAATGATCACACCGATTTTACCCTTCATGTATACTCCTCCCGAGAGAATTGATATTATCAATCTCCCACAAATCTATTCTTTGCATTTCCAACGCATATATTATATATTACTTTTTTCGCCATATCAATCGGATATTCACCGTCATCGACCCAGCTGCCTATCACGGAACATAATATCCTTCTGAAATAGTCATGACGGGCATATGACAAAAAGCTTCTGCTGTCTGTCAGCATCCCCATGAATGATCCAAGACTAGACAGCGATGCGATCGCGCGTATGTTCTCTTCGATCCCGTCATAATGATCAAGATGCCACCACGCAGCTCCGAATAATACGTCCCTGAAGCTGCTGCAAGCGGTCATGGCCTGATACAGTGATGCAGGGTTGAGTATATATACTATGGATCTGGCTAGTTTACTTTCTTTATCCATAGCGTCAAGAAGTTTTGCAAAAGACACTCCATCCATCGGATCACCGCTCATGTCACATCCCGCATCAAATCCGATCTTATTGAATAAGCGTGTATTTACGTTCCTTATGACGCCTGTATGTATCTGCTGGGTCATATCTCTCTTTTTGTATTCACCTGACAGAAATACGAACATGTATCCTAAGAACTTCCCGAAAAGAGGTGAGCCGACATATATGCCTTCGAGAGCTTTTTTAAATGCCATATCGGCTTCTTCGTAAGTGAATGCCGGATCGGGCGTATACTGTATCCCCACATCAGATATCGAACAGCCCATCGATGTAAAAAAGTCCAGCCTGTTTACAAGCGCATCACAAAGAGACAAAATGTCTTTTATCTCTGTTTTTGTCATGTCTGATAACTTTTTTATGTAATCAGCGTAACCGTTCCTGTTTATAAGCATCAGGTTATCAGTCCTGAATGTTGGCTTCACCATGACAGGGAAAGACTTGTCTTCCGATATGAGTTTATGGTATTTCAGATCATCACAGATATCATCCGTTGTAGCTATATAAATGACTTTTGACTGCAATATGAGTTTTCTGGGGCTTAAATGCTTTTCCCTTATGACATTGTTTGCCATGTCCCATATCACTTTTGCATTATTACCTGATATAGGTATATCGATATCAAAAAACATGGATAGTTCTAATGAAGACCAGTGATTCAGAGGATTGCCAGGGGAATTCTCGAGTGTTTTACAGTATGCTTCGAATTTCTCATACCAGCTCCTGTTCCCTGTTATGTATTCCTCATCAATGCCTGCAAAACGCATCAGACGCCATTTATAGTGATCTTTTTCAAGCCACATGACACCGATATCAGCAAATTCTTTGTCTTCATATATGGCTTTAGGATCCAGATGGCAGTGATAATCAACTATTTCAGCACCGCATGCGACCTGTTTATATAATTGTTCGCCTGCCTTTGAATGAATGTATCTGATGCTCATTTTATTTCTATTTTATCCTCCACATGGCTCTGGATCCTCTGAATGATCATATCCAGGGCTACAAGATTGTATCCTCCTTCGAGAACGATTATATCTGCATTCCTCTTCGAGGGTTCCACATACTGCTCGTGCATGGGCTTTACTGTTGTAAGATACTGTGTGACTACGGAATCTATGTTTCTTCCTCTTTCTTTTACATCACGAAGTATTCTGCGAAGGACCCGGACATCGGAATCGGTATCGACAAATATCCTTATATCCATCTGCTTTAAAAGCTTCGGATTCTGGAAGATAAGGATCCCTTCCAATATGATGACTTTCGTCGGTCTTACCATTCTTGTTTCTTTTGTCCTTGTATGTTCCAGAAACGAATATACAGGGCATTCTATAGCCCTGCCTGCTTTTAATTCCTTTATGTGATGTATCAGAAGATCTGTATCAAATGAATCCGGATGATCATAATTCGCTTTGACTCTTTCCTCAAAAGGTATATCATCCTGGTTTTTGTAATAATTATCATGGCTTATGATGCTTACATCATCTCCGAATCTTTCCCTGAGCCTGTTTGTAAGAGTGGTCTTGCCGCTCCCCGTTCCACCCGCAATGCCTATTACTAAAATATCCATTGTATTCGCCCCGTGTTTTATTATACTACATTATTACGGTTCTTCAATCAAGGTATTCGGGCCATAATGACCTTCGACACCTACATAGCTTAAGACCCGCTCATATATCCTGTAATCTCCTGAAACGAAGAAATTACGTGTTTTACCGTCAATAACAGTTTCTATATAAACGTCGCCTCCTGAGTTTGGAACACGTATCACAGTTATATGATATTCATCATCGACCCAGATCTTTATAGTATCCGCAGGTTTATATGATGGGATATCCCTTATCTTCTCACGTTCGGTTATTGTAAAGCATTTAGAACACATGAAATCCAGATTATTGGGATGGATCTGTACTTTTATCCCGTTATATTCAGCTGTAGCACCATATTGCATCCCATATGCAGTAAATTCCGTCACATCCCTTTCGTACTGGATAAAATCGATCCTGACAGATATAAGGTAGCCGAAAAAAATCAGAGCTACTGCAAGAAAAATGATCACTATAGGCATTATATACTTCATTTTATCACCTGAACCAAACGAAAATGCAGAACAGTATGAATAAGAACAGACCTAGCCCTATCACAGCTGCTACCGTTAATGCCGCAAGTATCGCATTTAGTGTTACCGATAACGATTCTTTTTTTGTTAACGGGATCGAATCATCATCGTTCTGCGGCTTGCTCTTCGCACCTGCGCGGTGCCAGGGCATCCCCTCCACATTCATGGGGGCTATCACCCTGCCATCGTCATCGCCGTACTTACGTTTGTCTTTCATCTCTATTTATCGTAAAGATGACAGCAGACGATATGTCCGTTCCCCATATCTTTAGGAGCCGGATTCTCAGTCTTGCATCTTTCGAAACAATGTCTGCATCTTGTATGGAACTTACATCCGGAAGGAGGATTTGCAGGTGAAGGAATGCTTCCTTCAAGTATGATCCTCTTCATCTTGTATGACGGATCCGGAACAGGTATTGCACTGAACAATGCCTGAGTATATGGATGCAGCGGTTCTCTGAATATATCTTTTTTGGTACCCATTTCCACCATGGATCCAAGATACATTACGCCTATCGTATCCGATATGTGTTCAACGACGGAAAGATCATGCGAAATGAACAAGTAAGTCAGACCGTATTTTTCCTGAAGCTCTTTTAAAAGGTTTATTATCTGCGCCTGTATCGAAACATCCAGCGCTGAAACGGGTTCATCACATACGACGAATTCAGGATTCAGTGCAAGTGCTCTTGCAATACATATCCTCTGTCTCTGACCACCCGAAAATTCGTGAGGGTACCTGTCTTTGTGGTATGCCTGCAATCCGCAGGAATTCATTATAGATGTGATATAGTCGTCAAAATTCGCTTCAGGGACAAGTTTATGCTCCCTTACCGCTTCACCTATTATTTCGCCTACCGGCATTCTTGGAGAAAGACTGGAGTAGGGATCCTGGAATATGATCTGCATTTTTGGGCGTATTGCCCTCATTTCATTCTTGTTTTTATCAAAAACCGATTCACCGTCAAAATATACTTCCCCGTCAGTATGCGGGGTAAGTCTTAATATCGTACGTCCTATTGTGGTTTTCCCGCAGCCTGATTCACCGACAAGACCCATCGTCTGTCCCTTTTTTATATTGAAGGAAACACCGTCAACAGCCTTAACATATCCTGTTATTCTCGAAAATACTCCTGTTTTGATCGGGAAAAATGTTCTCAGCGCATTGACCTGGAGCAAATAATTACTATCGGGGACAAGAGGTGTATATATATTGTCTTTCAATAATTTATTAGCCATCTATTTCACCTCCCTGTCGTTATACAAATAACAGCTTACAAAATGGGTATCTGAAATTTTAATCTCATGAGGATACTCTCCATTGCAGGCCTCTATGCATTTTTCACATCTGTCTTTAAAATAGCAGTAATTCGGCATATTGATAGGATTCGGTACTTTCCCCGGTATACTGTACAGCTTCTTCACATCCTTGTTCACAACCGGTTTGCTTGCCATCAGCCCAATGGTATACGGGTGTCTTGCATCCTTGAATATATCATTTGCTGTTCCTTTTTCAACTACCTTGCCTGCATACATTACAACAACGGTGTCTGCCATTTCAGCAATGACACCAAGGTCATGGGTTATAAGCATGATGCTGCTGTTTATCTTATCTTTAAGATTTCTCAGAAGATCAAGTATCTGTGCCTGAATGGTAACATCCAGAGCCGTCGTAGGCTCGTCTGCGATTATAAGCTTAGGCCTGCATGCCAGAGCCATTGCGATCATAACTCTTTGCCTCATCCCGCCGGAAAGCTCGTGAGGATACATTTTGTAAACCCCTTCGGCATTTGCGATACCGACCATATCCAGCATCTCCAGCGTTCTGGCTTTAACAGCGGACTTATCCATTTCAGGATTATGCAGTTCGATAACTTCATCCACCTGCATACCTATCCTGAAAACAGGATTAAGGCTTGTCATAGGTTCCTGGAATATCATCGATATCATATTTCCGCGGATCTTCTGCATATATTCCTCAGGTGCTTTGGCTATATCTATTGCTGTTTTTCCATTGTTGAAACGTATCTGACCTTCCACGACCTGGCCTGTAGGACGCTGAACAAGCTGCATAAGGGAAAGACTCATTACTGATTTTCCGCAGCCGGATTCACCGACGACGCCTACTGTTTTACCTGCTTGTACATCAAATGTCACGCCGTCAACAGCTTTTACTGTTCCAAGATCGGTAAAGAAATATGTATGGAGGTTGTCGAATTCCACCACATTCTCCGGATCCCTCATCACAGTGGTATATTCATCGGCGGGAACGTGTTTCCTGTTCTTCTTCTTTTCTAATACATCAGTTATCTTTCTGTTTCTTTTCGTTATAGTTTTAGATTCTTTAGCTGAAAGGTAGTTGATGCTTTTGATTTTTTTGCTGTTCTTATTTAGTATGCTCATTTCATTCACCTACCTTTTCATCTTGGGATCGAACGCATCACGCAGACCGTCACCTGTGAAATTGAATCCCAGTACTGTAAGAAGTATAAGGAATCCTGCGGGGATCCATACGAACCAGTAATGCTGCAGCACGAAGCTGTCGTTAACGGAATTGACTATATTTCCCCATGATGCATACGGATACTTGACACCCAGATTCAAAAAGCTCAACGTTGCTTCAGTCAGTATTATTCCGCCAAGGCTCATCGTTGCATATACTATGAGCTGAGGTATAACGTTAGGAACAAGATGCTTGAAAATCCTTCTGGAAACCGAAAGCCCTGTAGCTTCATTGGCTACCATGAATTCCTGCTCACGAAGGGAAAGTATCTGTCCTCTTACGACTCTGGCTATTCCTGGCCATCCTGTGACGCCAAGGATCACCATAAGAAGATATATCCTTATCGTGGGATCCAGTTTCATCGTATCCAAAACCACGCCCAGTATTATATACAAAGGCAAAGTGGGGATACAGTTGAATATTTCAACGAGACGCATCAGCAATGTGTCCAGCCAGCCTCCGAAGTACCCTGAAAGCCCTCCTATTATAACGCCTATAAACATTTCTATGAGAACGACTACGAAACCTATGGTAAGAGATACCCTGCCGCCGTACATAAGCCTTACAAGGAGATCCATCCCTGAACCATCCGTACCAAGCCAGTGTTCAGCGCTTGGGCTGTCATATGTATCTATAAGGTCGACAACAGTATCCGTTTTTATATCGTACTTGGTATCTTTCTTTTCGACTACGAAAAGAATGTCTTTCCCTGTTTCATCTGTAAATGTAAAGCTTTCAGCTCCGTCTGCCATAGCCTTAGCGATCGCATCCTTAAATTCGACCGACAGGAATATTTCCGGTGATCTTGGCGTTATTATCAGTTCGGAAATGTCAGCAAAACTGATTTTATCGGTACCGTTCACGGCATAGACGGTACAGGATTCCTCTTCATATTCCAGTTCATATTCTGAACCGTTTGCTTCGAATCCTGCTGCACCTGCTGCAATAGCCATTTCAGCAGCATACTTGAAATTGAAATCAGCTTTGGCATTTTCGTCATACATATCATATATATTCTTTGTAAGGATCGCATATTCCACACCGCTTCGAATATACAGTTCCCTTCTGGTAGCTTCAATAAAATACTCGACACCGTTATATTCGATCGATGTCACGCCTTCTTCAACTGCTTTTCTTATAGCGCTTTCAAAAGCATCAGTAAGGACAAAATCCCCTATAGATGCATAAAAGTAATCATTTAAAACAATATTGGCTCTGGCCACATCAGTGGAAAGGAACAGCACCTGTGTATCTTCGCTTATCTTTTTTATTACGAAAGTAGTATCTATACTGTTGATTTTTGTGGTAAAAGTCTGTTCACCTTCCTGATAAGCAAGGATGAATGCCGCTTTATTCATCGCTGTAAAAACATTGCCATCCTTCATTTCCTCATATATGTTCTGATTTATGGATGCGCTTGCATATGTCGTTACTTCGATTTCCTTTTTATAAAAAATACGTGTTTCTTCGTATGGGTGGAGCCATCCCCCGATAAAGGAAAACAGGAACATAACCAATATGATCATGAGACCCGCTATAGCAAGCTTGTTCCTGAAAAATCTCTTTGCTACAAGCATAGCAGGTGAAAGCATCTTTATTCTCTGCTCGTCATCAAGCGAATTTGAACGGCTTATATGCTCGCTTATGTTCATATCATAATCGTTAAAATCCCCTACTTTGGCAGATATCTCTTCTTCATTTAATTCGGGCATACCCTCTTTAGGTGTATTATTATCGCTCATTTTTCCTCCTCCTTCAGTTTACTCTGACTCTTGGGTCGACCACCGCATATAATATATCTGATATGAGTGTGCCTATAAGAGTCAGACATGCCATGAAGACCATGTAGAACATGGAAAAAGGAATATCCCCTTTTATCATAGCGGCATATGCCGTAAAACCTATGCCCGGTATTGAGAAAAGCTGCTCGGTTATCATCGCGCCTGAAAACAGACTGGGTAACGTACCTCCGACGATGGTCACTATCGGTATCAGCGTGTTTCTGAAAGCATGCAGATTTATGACTTTATTTTCAGACAGGCCTTTTGCCCTTGCGGTCCTGATATAATCCGAATTCAGTACCTCAAGCATATTTGTCCTGGTATATCTCATAAGAAAACCTATACTCACTATAGTAAGAGTAAGAACCGGTAATACATAGTGTGATGCAACATCAAAAAACTGTCCTATCGGGGTAAGCTGGTCATAAAAACGGGAAAACTTACCGACAGGTTCAAACCAGCCCAATTTATATGACAAACCGAGTTTTAAAAGCGTAGCAAAGAAAAATGACGGCAGCGATATCCCTATTAAGGCAAAAACGCTTATGCCGTAGTCAAGTTTGCTGTATTGTCTTCTTGCAGCTATTATACCAAGCGGTATGGCTATCACAAGTTCCAGTATCAGTGTTATAAATCCCAAAACGAATGAATCCCAGACAACTTCTTTGAATTTCTGAACAACAGGAATGTTATATGTCCATGATTCACCGAAATCCCCTTTTAATAAAGAGTCCTTCATCCATCCGAAGAATCCTTCAATTATGCCACCGTCCATATGATACACGGCATTAAGCTGAGCCAACCATTCCGTGTAACTCTTGCCCTGCGGCAGAGATGCTCTTTCTCTTGCCAGCGCTTCCACATATGACGTAGGCAGTGCGCGCATTATCAAGTATATTAGGAATGATACACAAAACAGTATCACTATGCTCAATAATATACGTCTTACTAAAAACTTCCACATGAATATCTCTCCTTTTATTTACCCAGGCATTTTCATGCACAGAGTAAATATCATTATAAACATAAGGAAAGCCCACCGTCAACAGCGGGCTTTCCTTTTTTTATGTTTTTATTTATTACTCCGCTGCATTCTCATATACTTCGAGAAGCTCAATATCATTCATCCAGCCCCAGTATGTGGTTATATCTGGAGTTACTGTGTCTATATTGACACGTGCTGTACTGAATATTATTATGTTCTGTCTCTGGTATGATGGAATTTCAACTGCCCAGTCAAGTATTATGTCAAGGCATGCTTTATAAACGGACTTTCTGTATGTCTGGTCATCGCTCTGACGAGCTGCAAGTATCTGTTCATCAAGAGTTGCATCAGCAATGTGGTAATGGTTGGAATCTGATCCGCCAAGACCTACTATACCTGAGCTATGATATATCTGATACATATCAGGATCGATAGTTGCACCCCATGCTGCTGTCCATAATTCCTGTGTTCCGGCATCAAGTCTATCCCAAAGAACTGAAGATTCAGCAAGGTCGTTTACTTCAAGAGTAATACCTATCGACTTCAGAGCTTCAGCAGTATTTGTGAGTACCTGGAAGTTAGGATGATCTCCAAGGCCATCGCCCGGGATAAGAGCTTCGTATGTAAGGCTGGCGCCCTCAGGAGCTGCTGTGAACTTCTGTGTAGCTTCTTTAAATGTATATCCTGCTGCTTTGAAGTAGCCGATAGCTGCCTGTAAAGCTGCCGCATATCTTGCTGCTGCATCCATATCATCCGTGTAGATAGCATTTCCGTCCACGTCAACTGAGAATGCAACTTTGTAATCCGCGTCGGATTTCTGAGGAGCTGCCCATGATGTATTGGAAATAGGATAGTTGATAACTGATGCTGCATCGCCATAATAGCTGTTAACTGATACGTCACGGTATACAGCCAATAATGTAGCTAATGCTTTTCTTAAGTTCTTTGACTCTGCCGAAGCAGCGTCTGTTCCGACTTTTACGGTATCAGCATTAATGCCTATATAACCGTATCCGAGGTTGTCAACTGAATTTGTTGTTATAACGTCTCCGTCAAGCTCTCCATTGGAGTTCTTATCACGGATTTCCTGGAATTTGATCTTGCTGCCGCTTGGATTTGCTACGTCAACAGCACCGGATGCAAGAGCACTGATCTTGTCAGCTTCTCCAACTTCCTTGAACTGTATATACTGGATCTTCGGGCATCCTTTGTAGTAGTATTCATTAGCTTCGAAATAAACTACCTTGTCTTCATATTTAACGAACTTGTAAGCGCCGGCGCCCATAGGATTGGATGTCTTTGCTTCAACGCTTGTCAGATCGCCAAATGGGAACCCGAAGCTGTTGTTCTTGTAATCATACAGTGATTCATCACCATAATAATGCATAGGAGTTACAGATATTCCAAGTATGGAATAAATAGCTGATGATTCATAACCTTTTGTTGTAACTTCAACTGTACGGTTATTTATTCTCTTAATGCCGGTAATGTTTTTGATTCCTTCGCCGCCCATTGATTCATCCTGGGAGCCAAAGTTAAATATAAATTGTGAAACAGCAGGTGAAATAACATCGGTACCGTCATCAGGTGTCGCTTCAACTGCCCAGTATGCTTCATTGTCTCCCTCATATGCTATCTTGACATCATTAAAGAAGTCGTCAAGCGTCGGGAATTCTCCCTTTGACATATCGAACACTGTTCCGCTCACAGCTGTTGTAAGAACTTCGCCTTCAAGTGATGCGAATCCCCACATTCTCATAGCATATGCGATCTGCATAGGTCCGCTTGCACCGATCTGTTCTCCGGTGTAGCAGAAATATCCCTGTTCAGCATATGAAAGATATGTTGCTGTAACGTATGAAACGATACCATTCACGTCAGCCTTCCATTCTTCATTTACAAGTGCCCAGAAACCATCCTGCTGAGCCTGTGTCCATGTATCTGCATCAGACCATACATGATCTTCGCCTGCTGCATATATTTCCTGGACCATGGTGCTGTACTTCTCATAAACTGCATCGGTCGTCTGTGTCTGATAGTTCTGTAAACCGATTATACCAAATGAAGAAAGTGTCGTTGATCCTACATAGGACGGATCGCAGAGAACATAATATGAGAATATCAAGTCATCGATATCCATCATGTGTCCATCAGAGAACGGCACGTCATTTCTGATAGTTGCACGGTAAACAGTTGTATCTGTTTTTTCATCATAGGTAACTGAAAGGTCCGCAATCCCCTTATAGAGATACTCGGTCCCGTTGTAGGTCCCGGTTTCGCCTTTGATTGCATTGTAGATAACACCACCGTTTCTGTCAGTTGTCATAAGTCCGACCTGAGTCATCCCTGCAACATCCATATCATATGCGGTATCACCAAAGAATGGGCTGAATTTTCCGTTGAAAGGATCATAAGCAACTACCAATGGTGTAGTAATCGTTGATTTTCCTGCAACGGCTTTAGGTGTGCACCCTGAAAGCATTCCAACGCAAAGTATAAATGCGAGAACTATACCTATCAAGCGTTTGGTTTTTAACTTCATAATATTACCTCCTCAAAATTTGTAGCTTTAAATAACTAAAGTTTTAAATATAATATCATTAAGATGAACAAGTGTCAACGCATTTTTTCATATTCTGTTCACAATTTGAATAAATTTCAAGAGTAAAATACGTTTTCGTCGTATTTTAGGCACTTTTCAATTAATGAAATTTCCCTGATAAAATCTGATTTGAATAAATCCTATAAAAAATATGCAGTTTATCGTTAAATCGATACGGATTTATCAGCCAAGCCTTTCATGTATCAGATCAGCCAGCCCGCGCGCCTTTTCACTGATATAATCAGCATCGTCGCCTTCTATCATCACACGTATGACCGGTTCCGTTCCTGAGACCCTCAATATGATCCTGCCTCTGTTTATAAGCTCGCTTTCGATCTTATGGTATTCTTTTTGAATGACCTCGTCGTTCTTAAGCTCAGGTTTATTATCGTTTCTGATCCTGGCATTGACCATGATCTGCGGCAAAGGCCTCATTATATCAAAGAACTCATGCGACTTCATTTTATTCCTGACCAATATTTCCGTCAGTTTCAATGAACCTAATATCCCATCGCCTGTCGTCTGGAAAGGCAGCAGTATGATATGTCCCGACTGCTCTCCGCCTATCGCATATCCTGATCTTTGCATCTCTTCAACAACATATCTGTCACCGACCTTGGTCCTGACAAGCTTCAGTCCATTTTTCTGTACGAAGTGATCCATCCCAAGATTGCTCAGTTCGGTAACAACTACTGTATCTTTTGATAACAATCCGTTATCTTTTAAGTATAAAGACAATACAGACATCAGCACATCGCCATCAAGTATCTCTCCTTCATCGGATATGGCCAATACTCTGTCAGCATCACCGTCATAGGCAAAAGCTATGTCATAATGCCCCTGCCTGACCATACTGACAAGATTATTCATGTGTGTGGATCCGCAATCGGCATTTATATTCAGTCCGTTCGGAGAAGCGCATACGACCGTAAGATCGCATCCCGCCGCTTTAAACACCTGCGGAGCAAAATCGCTTGCTGCACCATTTGCGCAGTCGATAAGCACTCTGACGCCTTTTATATCGCTCTTTATATTGGATGACAGGAAATCAGCGTACGATCTTGCGCAATTCCTGTCTTTATATATCCTTCCGATGGCATCATGCGTTTTTATGCTGCCGCCTCCGTTACCAAGTACGATCTTTTCGATCTCATCTTCCACTTCATCAGGGAGTTTGAATCCGTCTCTGTTGAAAAACTTGATACCGTTATACTCATACGAATTGTGCGATGCCGATACTACGATACCTGCATCACATTTATACAGTTTTGTCAGATAAGCTACCGCCGGAGTCGTTACCACTCCCGCTCTTATGACATTCGCCCCCATTGCGCATAGACCTGCTTCGCAGGCTGACATGAGCATATCTGATGATATCCTCGTATCCGATCCAAGAAGGATGGTAGGCACATGGTTGCTTGTTCCTGACAGAACAAATGCGCCAGCCTTTCCTAAATTAAATGCAAGACTTACCGTCAGTTCCTGATTTGCAATCCCCCTGGCACCATCCGTACCGAAAATTTTACCCATGACACCCCTCCTCATAAATATTTATACATAAAACCCAATGCTTTTCACAATTTCAGATATCCTAAAATAAGAAATGCTTATTTGTTATATATGGAATTTCCCGATTATAATTTCAGCGGCTTTGATGCCATCCACGGCTGAGGATACTATCCCCCCTGCTTTTCCGGCGCCTTCGCCGCATGGATACAGTCCGGTCATACCTTTAGCCATAAATGCTTCATCCCTCGTGATCTTCAGAGGTGCGCTCGTCCTTGTTTCACAGCCTGTCAGTACGCCTTTACGAAAACATTTTATCTTATTTTCAAATGAATTGATAGATGCAACGAATTTGCTGTTGATATCTCTAGAATAAATACTGTTAAGATCGCAATATGAGAATCCCGGTCTTATAGTAGGTGTTACGCTGTTGCATTTTTTTGCTTCTCCGTTTATGAAACCCTCTATGCTTTGAACAGGTGCTACATAATGTCCTCCGCCGAGTCTGTATGCGCTTCTTTCAAAGCTTCTTTGGAACTCGATCCCCGCTAAAGGGTCTGATGCGGGGAAATCCTTAGGATCCACCGAAATGACCCATGCCGAATTCGCATTACATCCGTCTCGCGCTTTTAGGCTCATACCGTTTGTTGTGAGGCAGCCGCTTTCTGACGATGCATTAATGACATATCCTCCCGGGCACATGCAGAAAGTATAAACGCTTCTGTCTTCTATCGTCTCATAAAGCTGATAATCCGCATTTTCATCTAAATATTTAGCTTCTTTTCCGTATCTGCATTCATTGATATCTTCCTGAAGATGCTCGATTCTGAATCCTACGGAGAATGCTTTCTGTTCCATTTCCACTCCTCTGTCGAAAAGCATCTTGTATGTATCTCTTGCGCTGTGTCCGATCGCCAGGACCAGTATATCGGTATCTATCACGTTGTTTCCGTTTATTTCTATCGCTGTGACTTTTTTCCCCTGTGCACTGTCTGTAAAAAATATATCCGTCAGCTTCGATCCGTACATGAATGTCCCGCCGTTGCTTTTGATCTTTTCCCTCATATTGACCATGATCTTACGGATCACATCCGTTCCTACATGAGGTTTTGCCTCATACAGTACGGAATCATCAGCACCCATTTCCTTCATGGTCGAAAGAACAAAACCACATCTGGGATCGTGTATCCTTGTCATCAGTTTTCCGTCAGAAAATGTACCGGCCCCTCCTTCACCGAACTGAATGTTGGAATCAGGATCCAGTTCGCCCGTATCAAAAAACCTCTGTGTATCCTTTTCTCTTTCTTCGACCGGTTTCCCGCGTTCTATTATGATAGGATCAAATCCATATAGGGAAAGAAGATACGCGCAATACAGTCCGCAGGGGCCGGATCCTGTTATGACGGGTCTTTTGATCTTTTCGCTGCCGGTTTTTAACTTTCCATATTCATATGGTACAAATTCTGTAAGGTTATTTTTTATCACAAGATCATCTTCAGCTTCAAATACAGCTGAGACCACATACCTGATCTGATTTTTATGTCTTGCATCTATGGATCTTCTGTCGAAATTACATAAAACGAAATCTTTGGTATGCAGCATGCCTGCACACTTTTTCATTACTATGCTTTCAATATCGCACCCATATGCTTCTCTTACAGGAATAACAATATCGCTTATTATAAACTTTTTCATTTAATTACTTATTTTTACAGCGATCTGGCTGTCTTCAAATATCCTGACCCCGGCCGGCAGGCTGCCATCCTTTAATACCAGGTCAAGAAGATACATACCCGGGCCCATATCCTGAACAGACACATAAAACTGCATCCTGTTGATATCAGCCTGTGCTATAGCATCGCCAAGCCCTATTACTTTGATATTAAATGAAGCTACCTGCGTTGTATACATATATCCGCTGCTCGTGTTCGTAAATACTATTTTTTCAGAAGGTATCGTAAGGACTGTGACCGTTTCGACATATACGTTTACTGATGAAGAATCGATCAGGGTGATACTGCCTCCCATGGATAGTACTTTTACCTTCAGATTATAGCTTCCGTCATTGATGTTGATGACATCGATATAGGGAGTCAGCGAACTTTTTGTTATGAGTGCAAGAGACTGCGCTCTTCCTTTAAGGGTGACTGTGAACATGTCATTGTTCAATGTATATCCATGAGACACACTCTTATTCCTTATGGTCAGCTCATTTATTGCATATTCAAATACTTTTGTTGTCAGCTTTTCTATCGTGACTGATAACTTAACAGTATTGCCGGTATTAAGGATATTGTCTTCATAGTATACGGTTATATTCGATGCAACATTCAATATGGCCTCTGAAATAAAACTCTCTGTTCTGCCTGATATATCGAACGGCTGGGTATATATAGCATCGATATCCTTTATTACATCATATTCACCGACAATTATCATTTTAGATACATCCAGAGTGCTGCTTATAAATATATGATCGTCCCCGATGTTGTCAGATCCTGTTAACACTTCCGTTACATCGACGGTTTTCCCTATAACAAGACCGACATCGACGGTGATGAGGTTACTGAATTCATTTATGACATTATCGCTTTTATCATAAATAACACATGTTTTCCTTAAAGTGAAAGATTGTTGTACATCATTCAGATCGATCTTCACGGCAATTTTTCCTACATTTTCTATCGTCGATGATACATTGTTTATCGACTGTATACTTGGAGTCACCGTGTACGATACCACGCTGTATCCTGAAGGCAGCTCACCTGTAAATTCCACTGTGACAGGAAATTGCGCTGACACAAGCTGTTCTGCTTCGATATGTATCTTTGCAGCGTCATCATCATAAGTGAATGTGATCTTACTGCTGCCTTTATATGCGATATCACTTATGGCAATAACAGTTTCACCTTCACGTGTTACCCTTGAAAGATCAAGAAATGCGGTGAAATCCGAAACCGTTACCTGACTGATCTCAGTTGAGGCCCCTTTTACATCTATTTCGATATAATCCACATAATCATCGACTATCTCAAGGTTTTTATCTATAAGGGATTTCTCGTTTATTACCTGAATAGGTACTGTTATCGTGCGAGATTCCACAGGGTTATTATTTACGGATACCGTAAACCATGCCAGAATGGCTATCAAAACAGATAATATTTTAAAGAATAAGTTGTGCTTAATCTTTTCCCACATTTTTCTTTTCCTTCTTCATTATATTTACCGATTTATTTTTGTCTCTGCGTTCCTTTATGAGATTCATAAGAAGCGCTTTACGCAATGAATCACTGTTCAGGTTCCTGACTAATCCTCCATTTGAAGCATATGATATCTTTCCGCTTTCTTCAGATACTATTACAGCCAAGCAGTCAGATACTTCAGTTATCCCTAATCCGCCTCTGTGCCTCATTCCGAGTTCCGTGCTCAGGTTCGGATTATCCGTCAGAGGCAGAAGGCATGAAGCTGCGATTATTTTATCTTTACGTATTATTACCGCTCCGTCATGGAGAGGGGTCTTTGGAACGAAAATGTTTTCCAGCAGTTCGCTGCTCACATCTGCATTCATCTGTACCCCGGTATTGATGAATTCACCGATCCTTGTTTCTTTTTCGATCACTATTAATGCTCCTGTATAGGATCCGGACATCTTCTGACATGCTTTCACTATTTCTTCCACCATTGCAGTGGTCTTTATGACATCATCGGAGGTGCTGTTATTGAAAAAGTGCGTGAATTCGCTTGTCCCGAGCCTCTCAAGCACTTTCCTTATCTCAGGCTGGAAGAGAACGACTAAAGACAACGCTGCAAAAGTTATGATATTGTTGAAAAGGTAGGTCATGACCTGCAGACCAAGCAAACTGCTTGAGAGGGCGACAAGTACGATCACAAGCACGCCTTTCAGGAGGCTCCATGCACGGATCTCTTTAACAAATATCATGAGTCTGTATACCAGAAACGAAACTATGGCGACATCCAGTATCACTGAGATCACTGACAGCGGACTGGATAACTCCAGACTAAAGTACTTTATTTGTTCAAGCCAGTTTATATTACTAAACATTGTTTATCCTTCAATCAACTGATTTTACTTAATCACATGATAATTATACAGTAAGTTTCAGCATTTTTGTATATTCATCAGCAATATATATCAAAATTCCGCTACTGTTTCCTTGCTGACATAGAAAGTCATCGCAGTTCCCGTATCCTTGACCAATATTCCAGGCGGCATCTTTGATATCATATCCATCACATATATATCTCCCGCCGCACCGGAAACGTTTACCATCTGTATTATCCATATCGCCCAGAACCATTCAGATGACAGCACAAAATTCAACACGGCAATTATCAGTCCTAATATAACGACAGGTGAAAGAGCGATGACCGTATACTGTTTTTTACTGAAAAGAGCATCTGATCCGGCATATGCGAAAACCGCCCTGAAACCATATACAGGTTTTATCCCGCTGTAATGCTTCATGAATATGCCATGAGTGAATTCATGAAGAAACACATATGCTATCATACCGGCAAAGGAAAATATCCATTTATAGCTCAATATTCCTTCTAATGCTGCATCTGCAGTAACATGATCAATCCATATTATCAATCCTATAGCTCCCATCAGAACCGCTATGGCAACTGACATTATATTCACGAAGACAAGAAGCCTCCTGTCTTTCACCAGATCTATTTCTTTGTATACATAATAGCTGTCTGGTTTTTCCTTTATATTCATCAGTTGCTCATCTGCGCTTCAACCAGATTCACTTTACAGTATTTATCCCTTATTTTCGGTTTTTCTATTTTCCCGGTAGGATTTCTTGGCACGTTATCAAATATTATCTTTCGCGGTCTCTTGTATCTGGGCAGTCCTTCACAGAACTGCATTATCTGCTCTTCCGTGCATGTCACGCCTTTTTTCACCTCTATTATGGCAGCAGCTATCTCTCCCACTCTCTGATCGGGAAGCCCTATTACAGCTACGTCTTTTATAAGGTCGCACCCTCTTAGGAAGTCTTCTATCTGAACAGGATAAAGGTTTTCGCCTCCGGTTATGATGACGTCCTTCTTTCTGTCGACAAGATATATGAATCCGTCCTCATCGACACGTGCCATGTCTCCGGTATACAGCCATCCGTTCTTTATAGCTTCAGCAGTTGCTTTTTCGTCATTATAGTAGCACTTCATCACGCCGGGGCCCTTAACGCAAAGCTCCCCTACTTCCCCCTGCGCGACATCCTTGCCCTTTACGGTAACGACTTTTATGGACCAGTCATATCCGGGCTTGCCTATGGCTCCGACTTTATCAATATTGCCTATTCCAAGATGAACGCAGCCCGGTCCTGCCGATTCGGAAAGACCGTAGTTCGTATCATATTCGTGATTTGGGAAATACTTCAGCCAGCGGCGGATGAGACTTGGAGGAACAGGCTGTGCCCCTATATGCATGAGCCTCCACTGACCGAGCCTGTAATCTTCAAGATCGATGTCTTCCCTTTCTATCGCATCAAGTATGTCCTGCGCCCACGGTACAAGAAGCCATACTATAGTCACCCGTTCTTCGGAAACGGCTTTTAATATCCATTTAGGTTTTACTCCGCGAAGCAGCACCGCTTTCCCTCCGACAAGGAAACTCCCGAACCAGTGCATTTTTGCTCCGGTATGATAAAGAGGAGGAATACACAGGAACACATCATCCTTCGTCTGGTGATGCGCTTCATTTTCGGTTATGCATGCTGAATACAGGCTCGCATGCGTATGTAATATCGCTTTTGGAAATCCCGTAGTGCCAGATGAAAAATACAGAGCTGCATTATCATCATCAGTTAATCTGACAGCAGGTGCTGATGACGAACAGTATGATGACATCTTTTCATAGCTCTCTGCAAATGAAGGACATCCTGTTCCCAAATACAACAGCGGGCGTATACTGTCGATCTGGCTGCAAATGCTTTCTATTCGCCCAATAAATTCGAAACCGAATATCAGGGCATTTGCTTCCGACAGTTTTAAGCAGTACTTGATCTCTTCTGCCGTATACCTGAAATTCAAAGGGACAGCCAGTGCGCCGCTTTTCAATATACCGAAGTAGACTGGCAGCCATTCTATACAGTTCATAAGCAGTATCGCTACTTTATCGCCCTTTTTTATATTCCTGGACAACAGAAAATTCGCGAATCTGTTCGCTTTCCTGTCGAATTCCTTCCATGTCATTTCTTTTCTGTAATGATCCTGGGGATTTGTTTCTATCAGCTCATATTCCTTCCATGTCACTTCCCTTTTCTCCTGGAGTTCGGGATTTATTTCAACTAGGCTGACATCGTTCGGATATAGTTTGGCGTTTTTCTCAAGTATCTCTGTTATAGTCATTTTTTCCTACCGTCCTACAGTTAATGTATATCATTTTCGTTTATTATATCAGTTTTTTATATCAAGGCAATACAGTAATTCTACAAAACCGCTTTAAACCTTTATTTTAAATACCGCCTTTTTGATCTTTTTGAATTCGCTTACGTATCCGCCCGGTTTATGGGCTTCACCGGGATAAAGAACGCAGAAATCCCCTTCTTTCAATATGACTGTGCTCATGGAATCTCCATCCCTGTACAGCATGCAGTCTTTTTCCGCTGAATACGGTTTGAGCATCCCCAGTTCCCTTGTGCTCTCCATGCCAATGGCTTCCTCGCCTTTTATAACATAATGCACGTCGATATATCTCTTATGCGCTTCGTATTTTTTCTCGCTCAAAGGAGCGGAGTCGATTTCCATGACAGTATAATATACGTCATCACCCTGCATTTCCGTTTTCCCGAGTTCGCTTTTAGCTGTAAGCTCCCGCATCTTATCAAATACCATCTTGAATCTTTCATCTGCGATGTCTATCATGCTTGTCCCGTCGATATTGCCTACTATCATATCCGATCCTCCTTGTAATTGACTGTTTCTATTATAAACCTGCTTTCATTGCTCGATATATATCCATATTTCAAAATATCCGAATGAAGATCCAAAAGACCTGAGTAGCACTTTTCAACTGAAAAACCGGGAAATTCCCATGGTATGGCTTTAGCGTAATATACTACCGCTCCGACATCATAAAAGCATGACGGGATCAAAGCTTCATCACTATAGATAACTATAAGGCCATGATCTTCGAATGCTTTTTTCTGATGCAAAAGATCATGCGTCGGAAATGCTGATCGAAAACCCGGTATAAGTCTTTGGGACAGCATCATATCATTATCCCCTGCGACCTGCTGGGTAATGAACATGCCTCCGTTTTTAAGAA
>Ga0172381_10002557_pt1 | contig 20007 bp, 30 predicted proteins | sample Leawel6488metaG_FD_119754 | JGI IMG/M metagenome (GOLD analysis project Ga0172381, IMG submission 119754) | Leachate microbial communities from a municipal landfill in Southern Ontario, Canada - Leachate well 64-88 metaG | ecosystem: Engineered > Solid waste > Landfill > Unclassified | place...
AGGAGCGAGAAAAAATCCGGCAGGAGAACGAGCGGCTGAAGGCCGAGGCTGAGGCCAGGGAAAAGGAAGTCGCCGAAGAGAAAGCCAAGGCCGCCGCCGAGCGGGCCGAACTCGAAGCAAAGGCCAAGGCCGAGGCCGAGGCCCGGGCGAAGCTGGAAGCAGAAGCCAGGGAGAGAGAGGCGGCCGAGAAGCGGAAGCAGGAAGAGGAACGACGCCTCCGGGAGCAGGCTGAAGCCGCCCCCGATGTTGAGAAGATCAAGGCTTTTGCTTCCGAGATCGAGTCCGTCTGCAATCGGCGGCCAGCCGTAGAATCAAGGCAGGCGATGGAAGTCATCGAAAAAGCAATCGGACACCTCCGGCAAGTCTCCGAGTGGCTGAATCAGTCTATTCGACAAGCCCGGCGATGGACCTGGGAAGATCGTGAAGATTGTGGTAAGGGAAGATTTTAAAAAATAACCCTTGCCGCTCTTGACCTGGTATGGTAGGTTGGTTTTGAGATGATAGCTTACTGGAATACTCTAACTCTAATTGCCCGTCAGCGCGGATGCCTACCTGGGGCTTCGGTCCCGCCGGTTTGCTATCATCTCAACGCGCTGGCGGGCTTTTTTTATGGCGAGGTAGGGAATGAGCAAACGATTCACGGACACCGAAAAGTGGGGCAAGAAGTGGATAAGATTGCTCCCCCCGAAGTATAAATTATTCTGGGTCTATCTCCTCGACAGATGTAATCACGCTGGGATCTGGGATGTTGATATGGAACTTGCCAGTTTCCAGCTTGGGGAGGACCTGGTAGAGAAAACCGCGCTGGATTTGTTTGGTGAGCAGATAATCCGAATAGACGATGGAAAGAAGTGGTTTATGCCGAAATTCATAATTTTCCAGTACGGAGAGTTAAATACCGAGAGTCGTGTACATAAATCTGTGATAGGCTTGCTACAAAAATACTTGATAAACCCTGATACCCTTACCATACCCTTAACTAATCCTTCCCGTAGGATTAAGGATAAGGATAAGGATAAGGATAAGGATAAGGATATAAAGGGGGGTATGGGGGGAAAAGAGAAGAGGCAGACTTGGTTGACCGCCTATTCGGAAATATGGACCGAAATACTCGGAGGCGAAATGCCCTGCGAGAAGTTTGCCCGGGATTTGAAGAAAGCCGAGAAGGCGGTGGGCCGGGAGGAGGCGATCAAGAGGTGGAGGATATTTCTGCAACGAAAACCAGAGTACGCCAACGCGGCGTATTTTCAGCAAAAAATAAAATGCTGGGGAGAGAGCGCCAATGGAAATCAACGGCAAGAAGATAAGTACGCCAACGGGTTCTAAAGCCGCTAAATGCGATATTTGTGGCAAGGTATTTTATTATACCCCCGTCAGTTTCAACGGCCAAGAGTATGGCCGACCTCGCCTCTGCCCGGAACACCAGAGACAATTTGAAGCGGAAGAGGAGAAAAAGCGACTGATCAAGCAAGAGAAGGAAAGACAGGCCCGCGCCATCCGCTCCTGGGAAAATATCTGCCCTCCACTCTACCGCAGCACCGATCCCTCCCGGCTGCCCCAGGTCCCGTTCAAAAAGGTAATGTCCTGGCACTACGGACCTCGCGGCCTGGTTCTCTATGGGCCGACCGGGACGGGCAAGACCCGCTGCGCCTATCTGCTCATTCGTGAAATAATGAGAACAAGAGTTCTTGAAGAAAAGTTTCCAAATAGGCCGGTCGACAAAGAGAAACTTTTGGCTTACGACAGTACCGACTTTGCGAATGAATGCTCCGACGCCTTCTATAATGGCCGCGGCTCAACTTGGTGTCGAAAAATGATTAATGTCCCGCTGCTACTCATAGACGACCTGGGCAATGAACCATCCGGGGAGCGTGGATCCGGGGAACTGTTCCATATCATCAAGCGTAGAAGCGAGGAACTGCTGCCCGTCATAATCACAACCAACGCGGTGGGCGATGAGATGTCCAAGAAAGTTCGCGGCCCCCTGGATCGGGGACTGGCCCTGGTCAGGAGGGTGCGGGAATTTTGCGAACCGATACCCTTCGGGATACCCCCGAAGAAAGGAGGGCGCGATGAGCAATAGATTAGCGACCGACCAGGTGATGGAACTGGTGGACTGGATAAGGGATCACGCGATTAACCTCCAGGCCGTCCGGCCGAATAACCGGTACCTGGCGAAAATCCTGTCCCGGCTCATTAACTACCCGGTCACCGAGAGCAACGCTGCTTTCGTCCGGAGGATGGCCGGGGTCGAGTGGGTGTCCGAGCGGACCCCCCGGGAGGAACCCCCGAAAGCAGCCCCGGAGCAGCCGGACCTCCAGAAGAGAGTCCTACAGCTGGTCGAAGTATGCGCCGGGATCCTGGTCCGGTTGGAACGGGTGGAAGTCGTCCTGGGGATCCACGAAGATCGGGAGCAAAACCCCAAGGAACTGACGTCGTTCCCCTCCCCCAAGGCCGCCGAAGAGTATCGGCGTACCCTGGAGGGCGAAAAGGTCGCCCTCGACCCGGAGGAGTACCGTTACCCGGAGGGGATGGAATGAAAGTCTCGATCGGCATAGACCCTGGATACCGGACCGGGATCGTCGCCTGGGACGGGGAGGCGGGGAAGATCGTCGAGATAAAGACCGTCGATCGGGAAGAGGCAATGAAGGAGATCAGGGTTACCGCTGCGAAGTTTGCCCGGGACCTGGTCTGTTTCGGTGTCGAGGTTCCCGCGACGAAGCATACTTATTACCGCCCGGGAACGAACGTCCGAGCAATGCGGAAGATCGCGCATAACGTGGGTGACTGCTACAGGGTTGCTATGGACCTGGTCCAGTTCTGCCTCGCAGTCTGGCCCGAGATTACGACCTACGCTATGCCCCCCGGACGGACCAAGACCAGTCGGGCGATATTCGAGTACCTGACCGGGTATCCCCAGGAGAAAAGGTCGTCCTCCCATTCCCGGGATGCCGGCCGGATCGCGCAACGGGCGTATAACAAATGGGCCTACAATAACCTTATCGAGGAGGTGGCCGGTGACGATGCATAGTGAAGATTGGGCAAAACTCTGGGGACCCCTGGCAAAAGAGTTGGTCGTCGCGCTGATCGGGGTGATATTCGGTAAGGCCGCGACGAAGAACCAGATCTACAAGCAGTATATGGGCGGGAAAACCATCTACGGGAGGAAAGACGATGGCGAAGATTATTGAAATCTGCGAGAACTGCATCCATTGGTCGCGGTTCGTTCATACCGACAAGGGTCGCTGCGAGGTTGACGGGATAGTCGGCGGCCCGGACGAAAGCTGCGATCGGTGGTCGTCGAGGGACGAGGAGGGGGAAGATGAAGATAATCAATAGACCCTGGTTTCCCAGGAACCCGAAACGCCCGAAGAAGAAGCAGTACCGGGGCGGACCGGCAGTCAACCCCCGTCGCCGGGCCGACAAGGTCCAGATGGAGATGCTGGGGATCACCAGTAAAAAGCGGTTCCGCAAGTGGCAGCGGGCGATGCGGAGAATCGAGAGGGAGGGGCGATGAGACGAGATCCGAGGGGTGACCTGGCCGGCCGACACCGCCGGGGAGAAAAGGCAGTCTGGCGGCTGAAATATACCGGCCTTTATTACGAGAGGGTCCGGCCGTTCGACATTATGGTCTGCGCGTCGCGGTCTTTCGTTGGCGCCGGGATCCGGACCTTCTCGATGGTAGACGGCCGCCCGGCAGTCTGGAGTCATTGCGGCCAGGTGATCGTCCGCGACGGGAAGTTGGTGATTTCCGAGGCGAACTATCCCCGTCACGCCTACACCCCGGTCGAAGACTACCTTCGCGCGGACGCGGCCGGGGACGTGCGCTGCTGCTTTCTCCGGATCCGGGAATCGGTCTGGGACTGTAATCTTCCCGGGCTAGTCCAGGCGCGCCGCGAGTGCCTCCATTATCACAATGTGGAGTGCGAAGGCCGGAAGTACACCGCCGGCATCTTCCTCCCAATGGCCGGCTGGTCGATGGTACGCAACCTGACCCCATTCTTCCGCGGTCGGTACGAATCTATCCCCGACGAGGAGTGGGAGAAGATATTTGTTTGCTCCCATATAATTGATATGGGGTGGGTGTTCGGCCAGGCGGTCACCGGATGGGATTGGTTCCCGTCCTCGCTGCACAAATTCGTCGCCAGCCCGGAAGACATCTTCGCCAGCAAAGCATTGTTTTTTGTCCAAGGTTGGATACCGGAAAAAATACCGCTCAAGGAGGCAAGTAATGATGGGATTGCCCGGACTATTTCCGCCGGTTAATACGATCGAAGATCATCGACGGTGGATTAGGATGCAAGGCCAACCGAACCTCCGGGCGACCCGAATGTTTGGACAGCAGCCTATCGACGATGAATCTGGACACTTGACCGCGGAGGACATCGAGAGTGTCAAGACGGAGCTCAATCGGCGGGGGTATGGGCCACGGGATTATCAGGAATCACCCGAACCCGAACTTCATATCCAATGGTTTTCCAACCCGATCAGCGGCTGGCCCGAGGCCGTTGTCCGAAACCTGGGGATGCATATTGCCCGGGCAACCTATGGAGGGAGCAGATGAGAGAAAAACAACCGAGCATTGAAGAGCGGATACTTGATATTGAAATGAAAATGGCCGAGACCGGCCCCTGGCCCGCAGACTTCCCGGCAAGCAGCGAAGAACTCGCCCAGTTCGTCCGGGCGGTGGTGGAAGAGATGGTTGAGGAGAAAAACGCAAGGGAGTTTGGCAATGCTTATCCGGAAAAAGCAGACCTGGCCGAGCGGCTGGCGAGGGAGGCGGCTCACGGGTTATGGGTATGCCATTTGCCCGATTCTGATATTGGCATATCTAAAATTATTAATATCCTCCTCCCCCTCTTCCGGGAGGCGGTGAACGGCAAGCGTGACGCGGAGGGGAGGGGATGAAGACTAACCCGATTAAACTCCTGAATGAAGTCAAGACAGACCCCGAAGGGCAGAAGAAATTACTTATGGTTATTGACTGGCTACAGTTTACTTGTCCGTTTCTTAATGATCCGAAGTTTAACCAGCCCGCCGAGGGCCGGGGAGAATGAAAAAGATCAAGCTACTGATAGAGCTGACTTACCCGGACGACATACTGCAAGACCCCGGCCCGGATGGGTGGAAGTGGTTCGAGAAAAACATCCTTCGGGCAAAGGGCGATGAAGGGCTAATACTACATTCAAACTTCATCTGCGACGAAGTGGGCAGGGTCAAATATCTGGGGAGGTTGGTATGAGCAATCCGATTAAGACGATGGAAGAATACCGGGATAGGATAGCCGGGAGGCCAACGCTGGCAGAGTCAATCCGGGGGAAAAAGCCCTGGGATAGCGAGCCAACGCCACTGACTGGTGCGGCCTATGATAAAAATCCCGGCTTCGGTGGCGGGATTGAACTTGCTTCGTCCCTCGAAAAGCGGATGCGGAATGCGGAGAAAGCCCTGGAGGGATTATATCGTGACCACGGACACCCCTACCTAACGCCAGAAGCCCAGGCGGCTATTGAACAAGCAGAAGCCCACCTCGCCGCCGCAAAACAGGAGGACGGAGATGAATAGCCAGGAAAGTTACTTCGCAACCTCCGCCACGGAGCCACAGCATCCCCGGCTCTACGATCTGCTGACCCGTGCGTTTTCCTCGTTCACCGGGAAGATCGAGGTCACCTATGGTGATATGCGGGCGGTGGATGACGAGGTCACCGCCGTGCGGGTCGCCCTGGAGGACCGGATCAGGGCCGGGAAGCGGGAGATCAATGAGCTGGACGAAGCATTGGTATCACTCCATAGCGTCCTTGGTCTGGTCAAAGCTGACCGGGAAAGACTGATGGAGCAGATCGGGACCGTCGAGGCCGAGCGGGACCGATACCGGGAGGCGTTGGAGTCCGTATTTGATCAGGGACACAATGAGGACTGCATTTTTTGTGGATTTAAGGACAAGTATGCCAAAGCCGCCCTCGCCGGGGCGGGGGAGGGGGAATGACTCGAAACTCGTCATTGCCCGATCGGGAGTTCCCCGAGTATATCCCCGCCCAGGAACACCCGGTCGGATCAATGGCTTGGATCATCTCCCCCCTCAATAACCGCGAGAAGCTTATCATCCTGGCCTACTACCTGGGAGGGATGAAACCTCACGAAATCGCGGCCCAGCTATCGAGATACCCGAATAAAAAAGATGCGCCCAGCGCGACGACCATCAGACGGTACATTCGCGCCGGGCGCAGTAAGATTTACAGTAACGATATAATCAAAGAACTGGTCAACGCCGGCTGCTTGTGAGTCCTCGCCGGCCGGCGGTCCGGATCGTAGTTCTTCACCTTTATTCCAGAAAAAGCAAAAAGAAATTTGTGGAAACTGCTAAAAGTCTGTTTCCCGCTATATGGGCAAGGGGGGAATGGCGCGTCGGTTGCTATAGGTGACGGTACACTATGCCTAAAGCAAAGACCAAAAAACCGAAGGCGAAGTCCGATGTAAAGCCGAAGAAAAAGGCGAAGCCGCTGAACAAACGGCAGCGGTCCCTGGTGGCTGCGGTAAAAGAAACCGGGGGCAATGTCGCCAAGGCCGGGAAGATCGCAGACCCGCCGTACGCCACTCGGAAGACCGCCTGGCAAGCCTGGCAGACTATCTCCTCCCGGCCGGACATCGCGGCCGAGATGGAGAGCCACCAGGATCTCAACCGGCAGTCTCTACTCAACGACCTGGCTGAACTGGTCAAGGCCACGAAGGCGATCGGGTATCTCCAGCAGTACATCAAGAACAAGGATGGTGGGGTCGAGAAGATCGGACCGGACGAGGCGGTCAGCAACGACTTCCTCGAATGGCCCGATTGGTCTGCCCGGGCGAAAGGTTTGCAGATGGCCTTCAAGCTGCGCCAGGAGATGGTCGACCGGCTAAAGATCGAGCAGGAGGTTGACGAGGAAGGCGCGATCGTCAAGATCGCCGCGGTCCTCAAGGGACGCGGGAAGACCTGGGCGGCCGTCCGGAAGCACCTCAAGACCCTGGGCGCGGAGATCCCCGACGGGACGCCCGATTGGTGGGAGGAGTTATGACAGCAGTTTTATCCAGCCTCCAGGCCGACCTGGAGATCCTGACGGCAAGCGAGCGCCGCGACGTGCAGCGTGATCCCTTCCTGCTGATCGACCGGGGAAAGGTGAAGGTCCGGAGCAAGGCCGGGAAGCTGGTCAAGTTCGTCCCGAATTCCGTCCAGCAGCGCGTCCTGGCCGAGGTCCGTAAATGCTGGGAGAGGAAATCCAGCCGGCACGTCCGTCTCCTGATCGTCAAATCGCGGCAGCAGGGTCTATCCACCATCTCTACCGCTATCCTCTTCTGTCTGGCCGTTACCCAACCCTCCCTAAACTTCCTGATATGCGCCGACTCCTGGACCAACTCCCAGCATCTCTTCGATATGGTCGGCCGTTATGAGCATTGTGTCGACCAGCACGTTACCGTCACCCCGGAACTGACCAGCGATAACCAGCGGAAGATGACCTGGGACCACCCGGGCGGCGATACGTCGATCCTGGTAGACCAATCGCGTAACAAATCCCTGGGGATCACCAAGACCTTTCAACACGTTCTCTTATCCGAACTGTCGCGGTTCGCCCGGGGGGAAGAGATTATGGGCGCCCTGATCCCCGCGATCCCGACCCTGCCCGGGGAGTTCACCATTGCTATCCTTGAATCCACCGCGAAAGGCGCCGGTGGGATCTTCTACCGGGAGGTTCAAGCCTGCACCCACGGAGAAGGTCCGTTCAAGCTGATGTTCTTCCCCTGGTTCGCCACCGAGGAATATACCCTGCCCGTTCCCCTGGACTTCAAACGGACCCAGGAGGAGGAGGAGTTCGCCGCGAGGTACGAGAATGACCCCTGGGGACCGATCACGGACGGCCAGCTGCTGTGGCGACGGCAGAAGATAGCGGAATATATGGCGATCCACGACGACCCGGACGTCGCTATGGGACTGTTCCTGGAGAACTTCCCGTCCAACCTCAAGGAAGCGTTCATCGTCTCCGGGGACCTGGTCCTGGCCGGCTGCGGTTCGATCGTCGAGGAGAGAATCGAGAATATCCCGGCCGGGTTCGGGACCCGGGGCTTCCTCCAGCTTGCCGGGCGCAACCGGATCCTCTTCCAGCCGGAAGACAAGGGCATCGTCCGCGTCTACCAGCAGCCGATCCGCGGGGATGAGTACGTCATCGGCGCGGATATTGGCGACGGCCTGGCATCCGGAGCCTGGTCAACTGCTTCCGTCCGGTCGCTGCGGTCCCGGGACCAGGTGGCGACGGTACGATGCAAGTACCCCCCCGACGTCTTCGAGGACGTCCTGTACGCCCTGGGACTGTACTACAATTACGCCCTGCTGGCCCCGGAGTGCAACAATATGGGCGCCGGGGTGGTGTCCGGGCTGCATAAGGGGAGGCAACACCGGCAACCTTACGATAATCTCTTCCGGACCCAGCTGCTGGCGTCCCTGACCTTCCAGCGGACCAAGCGCATCGGATGGAACACCACTACCGCGACCCTCCCGCAGATGGAAAACGACTATGCGGACTTCATCCGGCAGGAGGTCAACCATATCCGCGACAAGGTTACCTTGGACGAGGTTCTGACCTACGTCCGCGACCCGGAAAGCGGAGATCATAAACCGCTGCCTGGTTGTTTCTCCGATGCTCTTATTGCGGATATGATTGCGGTGCAGATGCTTGCTACTTCCCCGACTCACCTGTCGGGCGACCAGGAAGAGGACGTGGACGATTACGGGGGCGGGAGACGCCAGGAAAAGCAAACTTTTGTAGGGAGCGGATATTGATGAAGACGAAAAGAGGAGTACCGAAGCGGGATGGCTCAGGACGCGGAGTGCGGGCAAACCGGGGACGTGGAGGGTGCAAGACAACCCGGAGAACCGGCCAGGGGAGGAGACGATGAGCATACTCAACACCACCACGTTTCGACCGGACCGGCAGAAAAAGAAGAAACACGGAACCGCGGACGTATCGCTGGAGAACCAGTACACGGTCCCCTCCCGGGGGTTCGAGGATGATGCGGACCGAGCGGCGGCCAAACGGAAGAAGGGCAAAGGGAGATAACACCGATGATTACTACTGAGACAACCCCATCACCCGCCGCCGGGGGCGACCGGCCAGAAGTCTTCAACAAACTCCGCGATTGGATCAAGGATAACGTAATCCGCGCGCGGGATAGCAACTTCCGGCAGAGTTACGAGCGCGACCTGGAAGAGTGGGAGCAGCGTTACCAGGCCCGCCGGTCGGTATCCGGGTTGCAGTTAGGCCCGGATCCCCGGCTGAAACCGAAGCGCCGGCCCTGGCCGGGGTGCGCCGACCTGGGGTTCGGCCTCGACTCCGTGGTTATCCAGCAGATCCATCCGAAGCTGGTCCAGGCCTTCAGCGTCAGTCCCCTCTTCGAGTCCCACAAGCTGCAGGATGATGCTTTCGTCCCGGCCGACGATATTGACCAGCACTACCAGTACCACCTGGTCACGAAGGGGGAGATGAGCCGGGTACTCGACGAAGCGTTGCTGATGTCGCTGAAGCTTGGCGACCCGGTTATCAAACCTTACTGGGAGAATAAGCGCCGGTACGTCGAAGATCGAAGAATGTACCTGGCGGCGAAACAGGGAAAGACCGATGTCCTGCTGGCCGATCCTTCCCAGAAGCCGATCGAGGTGATGAACCAGAAGACCGACCTGGTCGACCTGATATGGAACGAGATCTTCCTCAACGAACCGACCCTCCGGCAGACCGCCCTCGCCCTGGGGCAGCAGGACAAGATCACCGACCACGAAACGGTAATGGCCCTGTGCGGCTATACCATCGACAACGAGAACCGGACGGTCACCCGGCAGGAACCCGGGCCGCTCTACAAGGGTGCGGAGCAGAAGGACGTAATCTACCACCAGCGCGAGTTCAAGAAGGGGAAGTGGGTGCAGTACTGGTCCGGGGTTGACTTCGAACTTTACCATCCCCGGGACGTCTACTGGCCGATTGACGCCAAGACCAACGATACCCAGGTGCTTCCGTGGATCGCCCTGCGGCTGAAGGTCAGCGAGTCCTGGCTGCGCCAGCGGATCAAGGGGCAGGGCGACGAGGAGTCCGAACTGCCGGAATACGGGTTCGAGAAGGAAGTGGTCGAGCGCGCGATTGCGATATGCGACAAGGAGAAGGACGTCGACGAAGAGGGTCTGGCCGGTAATATCGAGATTCTGGAGGTCTACGGCCGCGCCTATCTCTCCGAGGAGGACGAGGCGGTCGGCAAGGAGCAGGAGGTTATCGGCTGGTACGCGGTCAAGTCCGAAGAGGTTCTGGGCTATATTGAAAATTTCAACTGCCGCAATCCGACCAAATATATCCGTCCCCTCTTCCCGATACAGGTGCGCCCGGAGGATAGCCGGTACGCCGGCAACTGTGTCCCGGCCTCGATTATGGGATACCGCGACGTTATGGATGCGATCATAAACCAGGGGTTGGACGCCGGGTCAATCGCCAACGCTCCCCCCCTGATTGTCACCAGCCGGTCGCTGCTGGACGACGAGAAGTATGCCTGGGGTCCGGGCGCGAGGTTCTTCGCGGACGCCGCAAGCTTCGTCAAAACCTGGCGGCAGGACCAGAATATGGGGTCGATCCTTAACAGCATCCAGACGATGACCCTGATGGTTCAGCAGTTATGGGGGGCAAACGAAACGATGTCGGGCGTCCCGTCCCAGACCACCCAGACCAAGACCCTGGGGGAACTGCAGATGTCGGCCGCTTACGGGTCGGTGATGTTCGACAAACAGGTGCAGTCGGTGGCGCAGTCGCTTAACGGGATGATCGAGTATATCCGCTACCTCTACCAGCGACACGCGGGCGCCCAGGGGTTCGAGTACGTCAGCAAGGAAAAGATCAAGCAGGACAGGAATTCCCAGGGCTTCCGCGATAAGCTGCTGGTCCGGCGGGTCAAGGGGTCAGACTTCGAGGGGACCATCATTACCCAGGTCCGGACGAAGATGAGCGAACTCCAGCGGTCGCAGAATATGATGGCCCTGGAGGAATTCGCCAAGAAATTGGCCGTAATGCAGTTTCCCGCTATGCGGTCCCCTAAGTTTATGTACGGCCTGGTGCTATATATGAGAGACAAGTATAACCTCGAAGATCTTCCGATGCCGACCCTGGAAGAGATATATCAGGAGTCGGCCCGGATGATGGCGATGGCGCAGCAAATGCAGGACAAGGAGAAGTTCGAGAAGATCATCGGGGGGGTCAAGAACCCGAAACTACGAAGCGAACTGATGGCCGCGGCGTCCCAGGAAGGACTCGCCGGCCGGCCGCAACCAGGACAGAATTATGGAACTGGAATACCTCCTACCTCACCAGGTAGATAAGTTTATCGACCCGGACCTTGGTCCGGTAACCGACAACAACATTCTGCGGATCGCGGACGCGTTCAGCGAGATCAGCGATTCAGCGGGATTTAAGGCGGTACTGCATATGATCGCGATACAGTACCGCGACGTGTTAGAAAGACTCGCCGCTCCATATTGTATGGATCCAGCCCAGGTGAACCTACTGAAAGGTAGACTCTGGGGATTGAGCGAGATCCTGGACCTTCCAGGCGCATTGACGGACCGCGCCTTCGAATTGAAGGAAAAGGCCAAAGCAAACCCATCGACCGGCGGCGGTCGCTAAATATCTCCGTAAGGGGGAACTATGACCGAAATGGTGATTGATAACTTGAGAGAGGACAACCTTAATCCGGGCGCGGGCGATACGCCCCCCGACGGCGCCGACACTCAAGCGGCGGCCGGTATGGATCAGGAAGGCGGTGGCGGTACGGAGAAATTACCCTGGCACGAAGATCCCAGGTTCAAAGAGTTTCTGGAAAGCAAGAAGGAACTCGATGACCGCCTGGCGAAGATGCGCGAACAGGACGTTGCGGAAAGGGAACGGCAGGAGATCGAGGGGGTCGGCAACGACTTCCCGGTCCCGGAAGAGATGCCGATGCCCTCTACCGAGGACTTCGAGGCGGCCGACTTTACCGACACCCAGGCCGATGTAGTTCGTCGGTTGGTGGAGGCGGCGGTGCATAACGACCGCCGGAAGATGGCCCTGTCCTACACCGAAGCGCAGAAACGCCAGAGGGAGCAGAAGATCCTCGCGGACCGGAAGCGCCGGGAGGTGCTACTGGAAGCCGAGAAGGACTTCGGGAACAAGGAATTCGGATCACTTGCCGACCCGTCGTCCCAGCTGCGCCAGAGGGCCGAGGTAATTCTCCGGGCAAACAACCAATACCAATCCAGCCCCATCGGTATCTACCGGGCCTGCAAGGACGCCTACAACGAACTGGCGTCAGCCCGCGGCCGCCGGGGGGGAACCGGAGGAGAGGAAATGATTTCGGGGAGACAGCCGGGCGGGGCAACCTTGCCGGGACCGAGGCCGGGATTCAAGAGGGTATCGGAAGATACCTACAATGCCTGGCCCCGCGAAAAGCAGGAAGCTTACGACCGCGCATCCCTGGGACTCCCTCCGGAGAAGTAACCGGAGACAAATACAATGGCCTATCTCAACACCACCACGAAAACCAACCTGGACTCTGCCGTCCCGGAAATGTGGGCGCCCGGCCTGGTGGCCGATGCCTGCAAGAAATCGTTCTGGAACCATCTTCGCTCCTCGAAGACCCGGGACTTCACGCCGATTTTGGAAAAGACCGACTTCGCGAAGGGTCGCGGGGACGTGATTCACTTCCAGACGGTTTCGCAGATCTACTCCCGGGGGGTTACCGGCAACTCGACCCTCAAGGGCAACGAAACCAAAATGGTCATCGGGACCTACCAGCTTACGGTCGATTGGCTGCGTAACGCGATGGCCTGGGACGACCAGGGCGACCTCGATGTCAACTTCTCGATCGTCCAGACCGTTCGGGAACTGCTCTCCGATTGGATGAGCCGGCGCCTCGACGACGACCTGATGCTGGCGCTGCTGGACGTAGGGACCCTGGGAACCTACCTCGACACGATGTACGCCGGGGATGCGACCGGAATGTCCGACCTGGCCGCGGGCGACGAACTCGACCTGTCGGCCATCGAACTGGTCCGGCTTGCGCTGCTCCGCAAGGGTGCGCGGCCGATCGGGATGGAGAACGTGGACGGGCGCCAGGTGCCGCTCTTCGGTCTGTCGATCGACGAGATCAGCGAGTACCGGCTGTCCCAGGATACCACGTTCGACCAGGCGCAGTATTACGCCGCCGAACGGGGCAAGACCAACCCGATTTTCACCAACGCCCTGTATTTCATCCGGGGAATGATCCTTTATCCTTACTACTCGGTCCATTCGGACTGTGTCCAGGGGACCCCGCTGCGGCCGGAAGCAGTTCTTTCCACCGGGATCAATGATTCCGCGACCACCTTCCTTTTCGGTGGGGCCAGCGACAAGAAGGATTACCTCCAGAACTTCGACGACACCTCGGGCGCCGACGCCAACTACCTGATGATCGAAGACGAGATCATCACCTACGACGGCGACAACATCTCCGAGGACGCCCAGGGATGCCGCTACGCCATCACCGGCGGGATTACCCGGGGCGCGGGCGGGAGTACCGCGGCCGCCCACGATGCCGGTTGCCTGGTGACCCAGAAGCGGGCCGCCCGGCTGGTCGGTTTCGGGGCGCATATCGGTCTGCGGGGATGGGGGATGAAGCCCACTCCGATCACCGAGGACGAGGACTACCAGTTCGAACACGGTCTGGGACTGAAGACCATCTTCGGCCAGGCGGCTTGCCGCCGGCGGGATCTCAAGGTCCCGAACTATGTGGTCCTGACGGTCTACGCCCACAACCCGCTCGACGGGAGCAAGATTTAAACCGCTAACCCTGGGAGGACACGCTACGGGGTGGCCCGGTACGGGGGTGCCGGGTCACCCCACCTCCCCAAGAACAATTTAACTGCGAGGTGATAGAAATGGCCCTGGATAACAAACTGGTTTATGTGAAATGGATGCAGAAACTCGCTGCTTCGAATTATATCGTGCAGTCAGGCGAGACGGACCCGGCCACCGGGCGCCGCGCTCGTCTTCTTTTTCTGCCGATTAACGAAATGATCGCGCGGATACGCCGCTGCGACTTCATCCTTCTGGTCAAGCATTATGGCCCGAAGGTCCGGCAGCTGGATCCGAGCGAGGTTCCCGACCACGTTCGCGCCGTCTTCGAGAAGAGGGAGGCGAAAGAGGCATCCGCGGCCGCGGCCACCAAGAAGCCGAAGGCCAGGAAGGCAACCCCGAAGAAGGCGGCCACCAAGAAGCCGAAGGCCAACAAATCCGGCAAAGGAGAATAGGGTTATGAAGAGGGCCAAAGTAATCACGGTCGCGGCCCTGTTCCTGGCCCTGACCTTCCCGGCGTTTTGCCCGGGGGCATCCTGGTTCCGGGCAACCGAAATCACCGACGTCACGATCTCGACCACCCGGTCGGACGTCGCCAACGGTTGGTCATTCGTAATCAAGCAGTACGGGGGATCCGGGTATATCCACGGATCAATAATGGATAACCAGAACACCTGGGAATCCAGCGGCCTCGCCGCCGACTCCGCGCTGATGATGACCATAAACCAGCTGACCGCATCCGAGGTCGGGATTGTGGCCGGCGACTACCTGACGGTAAACTTCGATAGTCAAACCGGGTATGTATTCCTCCCGGCGATCCCCTGGTATCAGGATACCACCACTCTTTATTTGTCGAGCGATCGCAACCCCAGAATAGGAGACTGACCTATGAGGAAGATAATTATGATCCTGCTGGGGTTGGTGGTCTTGACCGGCCAGATCCTGGCAGCGCCCACCCCTTCCCCGACCCCGATCCCCGCGGTCTGGGTTTACTGGGCGGGAGAGACGAACGCCAACGGGGTATATTGCCACGATGGCGACTTTAACGGGCAGAACAGATACCGGAACAACGTGTATCCGCAAAGGGAAGTGGTCTACGGACTGCCGATCGGGTACTGGACGATCGTCGACGGCAATGAGAGGTTGTATAACGCCGCTGACAGCGATCCGGCCAACGTTGATTTCGATGCTTTGTCCTGGACGGTGGCCGAATTCGGAGTATCACCGGCGCCGGAAACCGCAGACATCGACTGTACCGGTACTCCGGACCCGACCCCGGACCAGAATGTCACTCCAACCCCGTCAATTACCCCGTCTCCGTCGGTTACTCCTACCCTGACGCCGGCGGGATACCAGACCGCAACGCCAACCCCGGTGCCTTCGGCAACTCCGGTCGGATACCCGACCCCGCCGATCGAACTGCGCCAGGAAAAAATTAGCCTGTATTACGACTTCGCGACCCAGACCGGGATCGTTGACCAGAAGCTATACCATTGGCAGACCGGGAAGGAGTACACCACCCGGCCGGGCCACCAGCTGATGATCACGAATATTGATTGGTCCTGCGCGAGTGCCGCGACCGGGACCCTGGAATGGGATAAGACCACCGATGAACGAGTTGACAAGGTACATTTCATCTCGGGCGGCCAGGGAAAGGTAAGCGGTCCATTCAATCCACCGAAGCAAACCGACCCGGGGACGTCATTGATCCTCACGTTGCAACAGGCGACCACCGGGACAGTCCAGGTAGAAGGGTATTTGAAGCCTTAACTGCAAGACCCCGGCCCCGGACACTCCGCGCCGGGGTCCGGGGTCTGTCTTTTTGAAGTCGAGGAGATAACGATGTTTACCGAAGATAAGATAAAAATCTCCCTTATCGTCCTCCTGACGCTGCTCCTGCTGTGCTGGGCGGTCGTGAGCTTCGGCCAGACTCCGACCCCTATTCCCTGCGGTGGTCGGGATTGGGTGAGGTGGACAGACATAACGGATATGAATGCGGGCTGGGGATACTATAGCTGGCCCGCTGGTAAATCTGGGTATGTCGCCATCTGGAATGCCGATACGGATGGGCCATACAAAGAACTTGGAGCATTGAATTACGATAGCCCCAAGACTTTCGCGGACTATTATCCCGAATATACCCGCATCCAAATAAAGTGGTACCTGTTTGACGAATCAGTTGAAGCCGAGGGATATGCTATCCCCGAGGGATATTATTTTGATGTAGATCACGATGGGGAGACTGATCGTATCTGGATGGGAGCGTTGAATGTTGCGGCAGGGGTTGAAGTAGAAGGATATTATTGGCTGGCCGATGACGGCGGGCTCTACCACGACGAGGGGTTATGTAATCTTTGGAAGGCGGCGGTCACTCCGACTCCGACGGTGACCCCGACGCCGACGATCACGCCCTCTCCGATTCCGACCGCTTCCGTGACGCCGACAGTGACCCCGACACCTTCCGTGACCCCTGAGGGTTATCAGACACCCTCCGTAACCCCGACGCCGACGGTAACGCCAACGCCGACAGCGACGCCTTCGGTAACTTGTACTCCGACGGTGACCCCGACGCCGACAGTCACCCCAACCCCCACGGTCACCCCGACCCCAACCGCGGCCCCCGAAAACAAAATGACTACTGGGAGATACTGGTAATGGAAGACATAACCTTCAAAAACGGAAATCGTCTCCGCGAATGGTTGATATTTTCCGGGTCGATAATCGGGATGATAATTACCGCAACGCTGGTCTGGGCCGCGCTGACCGGCAGAGTATCGGCCCTGGAAAGGGAGTCCGCAACTATGCGGGAAGAGGGAACGCGTCTCAGTCAACAGAACTGCAAGGACATAATCGCCATCCGCGCCGATGTGAGATATACCAGGATCGCGGTTGACCAGATAAATCACCGCCTGGAAATGATGGGGGGTTCCCGATGAAATTAACCTTCGCCCAGTACCAGGACCGGGTATCGCGCCGCTGCGATAACGTTACTAATTCGGGCAAGACACTCGCCGGGCAGTTCGTCAACCAGATAATCGAGGAACTTGCCGAGGAACACGATTGGACTTGCCTCAAGATCCGTGGTACTGCAATTACATTGGAGCCAGGAACTTACGAATATGACCTTCCTTCCAACTTTCACTACGTCTCGAAGGTGTTTTACAAGGATACCGACGGCAGGCCCCGGACGCTTAATCCCTCGACCGACGACACCTGGTTCGCGAACATCAACGAGGAAGATCCCGGCCATATTGTCTTCTACCGGTTCATCTCCCAGGACGATACCAACCAGCGGCCGAAGATCCAGGTCGGCCCGCCGCCCGATGCTACTTTTATCTCGCAGTACGGATCGTCCCTCCACCTGGAGCAGTACCGGACGGTTACCGAACTGACCAACGACGAGGATTACCCGATATTCCCCCCGGAATTCAGCCGGGTAATCGAGTGGGGAGCATCCTACCTGATGGCACTCGACCAGGGGGATACGGTCAAGGCGCCCCTCTTCTTCCAGAAGTACAAGGAAGAACTCGACAAGATGATCCGGAACGACAAGAACCGTTTCCGTCACCAGTACAATATCCCGGTCGCGCCCTGGGCGTCGATCTACCCCCATCGGACCGGGACCAGGTTAGGACTACAGAGCGACTATGGCGATTAACCGATCATCTTTCCCGGTCAAGATCCAGACCCTGGCCGGGGTGAACTATGACGAAAACGGCCGGCAGCCTAACGAACTGCGCCGGTGTTCCAACATCTTCGGGGAGGCATCCGGGTTTTCCGTCTGGCGCGGGCGGGCGAAGTGGACCCGGGCGAACGCCGGGAGAACTACCTTCGTCGGCCGGATAATCAAGCCTAACCGGATGCAGACCCATCTCCTGATCGGTGACGGCCGCCTCCAGGCGTTGGAGATCGGCCATTTCGCGGACATTACCGGCGACCTGACCTTCAATACCGATCCTCGTAACCCGACCCATATCACCCAGTACCTCCGCAATCAGTACGTCATCGGGAGCAACTACCTCCGGGACCAAGCCTGGTACTGGGACCAGCATATCGACCGGGTGGCGAAGCCCCTGACCCTTACCCGGCAGTACCGGTTCATCCAGGAGTGGGCCAGCCGCCTCTGGGGATTCGGCAACGAGGAAGATCCTTTGATGTTCGACTCCTATATGCTCGACACCCCTCCCCCGGACCTGGGGAATCCTTACTTCTGGGACGTCCGCGACGGCCCGGCCAGCTACCTGATCGCCGGATTGCCTTGGAACCGTCAGTATATGATGATCTGGGGGAACAAGGGCGTCTGGGTGATGGAGCGCACCGGCTCGATACCTCCGTTTTCCTCACCGCAGCTGATCGACGGGGTTTGCGATTGTGTTTCGGCCCAAAGCATTGTCCGGCTGCCGGATCAATCCTTCGTCTGGGCGGGATCGGAAACCATTTGGATGCTGCGGGGCCAATCGGTAATCGACATCGGTCGATCGCTTGACGACCGGCGCGCCAGCAGGATCTTCGACTACTACAACCAGCGGAACAAGAACGATAACTACCTGGTCAATGCCGCCTACTACCCCCGCCGGGATGCCGTAATCTTCTCCTGGCCTTCCAAACGGACGGAACCTTCCGCGCCCTGGAACGATCGGGAACCCCTGGGCCTGGTCCTCCGGGTATCCGACCTGACCTGGTGGCCGATCGACCACGGATTCAACTGCCTGGCCGAAGTGGATTATATGGGGCTGCCCCGGCTAATCAGTTCGGACGAGGACGGATACCTCTGGCTGGTGGACTACGATATTCAGACTGACAAATACATCGACGAGAACAGTACCGGCCGGCCGCTGCCCTGGGATGCGGAATTCCAATGGATCGGGTACGAGGGCCGGAAGATCAAGTTTCTCAACGCGAAACTGTTTCGCCGGTTGATGGGGCCGGACAAGGTGATGGTCGACTTCTACGACGATACCGAGTCCGATCCGGTGGAATCGTACTTCTCCATCGACGAGAGTTACGACCGGCCGCATCTCAAGCATACGACCTACCTGACGGTAGCCGCCTCCGCGGGCGACCTTTCCGTCACTTGCGATAATATGTCCGGGTGGCCGACCGCCAGCGTGGACAGCCCGCTGCCGGTAACCTTCTACGATCCGAACACCGGGAAGAAGGAAAGCGTCCTCTACACGGGGATCACCGGGAACGAACTGCGGATCCAGGCTTCCGACGACCCGGCGACCAGCCTCTTGCTCAACGACTACACGATCTCCCCGGTCAAGACCCGGGTATATATCCCAGATTGGGACCCAGGTGGCCCGCACGATGCCGGGGTCCCCCCGGGACCGGTGACCGTAGGACAATCGGAGATCCGGATTACCAGCAAGTATCTCAAGGTCCGCTTGCACAACAAGGACGGGGACGATTATATCGATGGCCCGATGGAGCCGATGTCGAGCCTGGAAATCAGCGGGAGGGCGTTGGAATGATTACCCCGGATATTAACTTGCTTATGCCGACACCGAAAGATCAGGAGAACTTGAAGTCCTTTCTCGAATACGTCAAAAACCAGAAGACGGTTTTCGTGACCGAACTGCCGGCCATCATCCCCGAGGAGCCGCTGCTTTTTGTGGTCGTCTCCGGGTCTGATGTTCTGCTTACCGCGGCGGTCAACGGCAAATACTATCAGGTAACTTTATCGGAGGTTGAGTAATGAAATATAATTTCTGGGAACGAGTGTTTCTGCCGGTGGTGATGCTGGCTCTGCTGCTGCTGTACTTCGTTGCGTTTGCTCACGGGCAGACCCCTACTCCGGCCCCGCCAAGCGGAGCGATAAGTTTGATCTACTTTAACGCTCAAACATTTTACGACATCAGCGTGAATGCGCCCCTGTCCGACGGTGCCATTGTGCAGTTGATGATTGCCGATACGGAAGCGTATGGAACATTCGACCGGTATAACGGGGATCCCGATACGGATTTTCGCTGTGAGACAACGACCATAGGGACCAATGCACCATTAGGAACGGGCAGTTTCATGGACTTATATCAATACACCTGGGCCGAGCAGTCGGATAAGTATTTTTACGTTCTGTTCTTCAATGATACTGCGGTATCAAGTTCCACCCATTACGGATATTCCGGTTTCTGGTCAACGTATA
>Ga0172381_10002558_pt1 | contig 19996 bp, 20 predicted proteins | sample Leawel6488metaG_FD_119754 | JGI IMG/M metagenome (GOLD analysis project Ga0172381, IMG submission 119754) | Leachate microbial communities from a municipal landfill in Southern Ontario, Canada - Leachate well 64-88 metaG | ecosystem: Engineered > Solid waste > Landfill > Unclassified | place...
CTTTGGCCTGCATATTCAGACTTAATTGACGTTCTTGTACCGATTCGTTCACGGTTTCCACGGTCTGAAACGGCAGAGCGATGCGCACCGGCCCGTTTTTCTTCCCATCCTGATTGTATTTGCCTTCCCAGGTCAGTTCGGTCATAGTCTCCTCGCTTTTTTCAATGCAACGATACAATTACCACTGTATCTGTAAAAATGACTTTTTCCCGGCGGTTTCATTTCGTTTTATTTTATCCATTTGCCTGCAGATTCGCAAGTGTAAAATCTCAAAACTACTGAAGCAGTTTTACGACAAACCCATGGATGGTTCTCTGTCATCACAGTATACTATATTGTTAATCCCATCAGTCCTGAGTTATACACCAGGATTCATCGTGGTGTAGCCAGTCTCTGTGCCATATCTCTCCAACCGCTTCAGCGGTTTCGGGCTATTTGGAATTATATTCCCGGCTAAAATACTCAACGGAATTGTTCCGAAAATCATCCAAATCCGGGAATTGTTTATCTGCGACCGACATTAATCTTGCAATATCCTTCCGAGACATTACATCAATACTTTCCAATACTACAACACTTTTAAAAGGCATCTTTTCCTGTAGAAATTTTAAACAGGAAATCGTTACTAAGCGTGCATTTGACTGGCTATTAACTCCGAAAAGATAGATTGGTCGTTGACTATGGTTAAAACAGTAATCAACCATATATTCATCATGTCCGGGAATCGGGTAGAAGTTTTTCTGCGGATAATAATTACTTAGATTCTCATCAACATATTGATCCAACATCTCAAAAAATAAATTTTGAATGACTTCCCGCTGATATAAAGCCATATTTGATATTTTTCCGATTGTCTGAGCAAACTGAAAGATAGAGTTCTGAAGACTATTCACATCAGTTTCCAGGTATAATTCTCCGTCACGGATAGATAGTTGGTTACTGTCAATAATCCGGTTAAATATCTTTTCTTTATTGGGCGTATCTACATCAAACGAATAGGATAGCCGCATTATGGTCATGCCGAAATCGGAAATTTTCACTCTGTTTAATTGATTCAGCGGTTCAAGATAAATTTCAACCATATCTCCATCTTCATGATAGAAAGGTGCGATTAACTGAAAAATTCCCACCCGCTTTTCAATTAATCCGAAGTTAGGATTTAGATAACGTGTTATTTCTTCTTGTATACTCATCTCAATTAAACAAATTCAACTGGTCTAAATTAGAAAAAAAATCTCTCCCATTCAATATATTTGCCTTTATAAACATCTTTGCTGTGGCTTGTTCAAGAGAAACGAACTCATTTGTAAGTTCGATTCCGCTAGGTTTGTTATAATTTCCAGATTCAAAATCATTTGAAGTCAGGGTATGAATGTGAAAATCAATATGCGGATCTAGTCCGAATGGTTTTTTTGATACCTGTCCATGTGCTCCGTTTAAACGCAACAAATGAATATTTTTTCCATCGGGAGCTGAGTATACCAGTCCTACTGAAAAGTTTTCAACAAATTTCAGATTCCGGCGCACAAATATCCAAAACCGTTTTTGATTATCCATTGATTTCAAGATAATTTTCTGACGCTGATGTCCGGATTCAATTTTCAATACTTTTGGTTGTAATTCCTCGATTACTTTAGGAATCTCTATTAATTCTTTTATTTCTTGATCATTCATTTCGCCTCAACCAAACTATATAACATTTAAAATTAACTCTTTTCTTCATTTAATCATATTGTTAATAGTATAGGCTTCTTCCCCCCGCCACCTTGTTTTCCGCAGAACTCAACTGATCTTATGCTCAAGTACATCACGATTTTCCCTCTTTTTCATTTCCGTTTATTTTATCCATTTGCCCGCACATTCGCAAGTGCAAAATGTACTCCAGCGTAGTGGCAATTCATGTTAAAAACCACACATTTACGGGTAATTGCCCTTACATTTACTATTATCCCTCCCCCATCTCTTTTATACCAGAATGAATTCTGGTGTTACACCCATCAGGTCTGAGTTCATAAGAGTTCCGGCGCGCCACATTTATAATAAAAACATTCTCCGCGTTCTCCTTGCCAGACCGGTTCTACCGGGCAGGTGTGCACTCTGTGGTGGAAAATCCTCAGCCAGGTAAAATTTTCTGGCATATTCTGATTATAATTCCGAATTTTGGAACGTGATTGTCACTGCTTTCGTTTTCAAATTTTATCTGCCATTTAATATCATAACAACATTTACATATTCTGAAACCAGATCCAATTTATCGTATCAAACGTACCTCAATAACCATTTAAATAAAGACAGGGGCAAAAATGAAAACACTACTTATTATCAGCGGATTGATCATGTTAGTCATGTTTAATAAGGAAGCCGCTGTTTCGCAGACCCGCGACCGGGCGCAGATTCCTGAGAAATATACCTGGGACCTGACGCCGGTTTATCCATCTGAGGAAGCCTATCAGAAAGCCAAAGGCGCTATGGTCGCGAAGTTCGACCAGATTCTGACTTACAAAGGCAAACTCGGCCAGTCATCCAATCAATTGTATGCCTGCCTGAATCTCAATAGCGAAATTAGTAAAGAGGCATCTCGCCTTTATTCCTATGTCAGTTTTAAATCCGATCTCGACACGCGCGATACCAAATATCTTGGAATGCGGCAGGAATTGTCGCAACTGCTGACCGATTATAGCACCAAGGCGGCTTTTATTCAGCCGGAAATTCTCGAGATCGATCCGGCTAAATTGAACAAATTCATCGCCTCGAAGAAAGAATTGAAAGTCTTTGAATTTTACATCAAAGACCTGCTCCGCAGTAAAGCGCATCTGCTTTCCGAAAAAGAAGAAAAGATCATCGCTGAAACGGGTCTTTTCGCCGGCGCTCCGTCAACGATCTACAGCCTTTTCAGCAATGCCGAATTTCCCTTTCCGGAAATCGTCCTGAGCGACGGCAAGAAAGTCAAGATCGACCTGGCGACCTTCGCTACTCTGCGCGCTCTGCCGGTCAGGGCGGACCGGGAACTGGTTTTTCATTCACTTTTCGGAAAAATATATGATTTCCGCCGCACTTTCGGCGCCACTATGGACGCCAACATTAAACGACATCTCTTCACTGCTCACGTTCGGAATTATAATAGTTGCCTGGAAACATCGCTCGATGCAAACAACATCCCTACCGAAGTATATCAGGCTTTAATCAAGAATGTCAATGACAATTTGGCGACGTTTCACCGCTACCTCAAAATCAAACAACAGATGCTGGGTGTCGATACTCTCAAATATACCGACCTTTACGCGCCGGTCGTTAAGGATCTGGATCTTTCCTATCCGATTGAAACCGCTCAGACTTTGATCCTGGAGGCGTTGCAACCGCTGGGCTCGGATTATACTAAGACCGTGCAAAAAGCGTTCGATGAGCGCTGGATCGACGTCTACCCCACTCCGGCAAAACGGAGCGGCGCCTACTCCAACGGTTCGGTTTATGACGTTCATCCTTATATTTTGTTGAATTACAACGAAAAATATGACGACGTTTCCACCCTGGCGCACGAGCTCGGTCACACCATGCACAGTTACTATTCGAATAAAACCCAGCCATATCCGCTTTCCGACTATTCGATTTTCGTCGCCGAAGTGGCTTCGACCTTCAACGAAGTCCTGCTCTTTCACGACAATCTCAATAAAATCACCGATCCCAACCAGAAACTGACTCTGCTGATGAATTATCTTGACGGTATCAAGGGCACGGTCTTTCGCCAGACACAATTCGCTGAATTCGAATTGCGGATGCATGAAATGGCGGAACGCGGCGAGCAATTGACCGGCGATTCGCTAACCGAATTGTATAAACAGATCGTGCGCGCTTATTACGGGCATGACAAAGATGTTTGTTACGTCGATGACATTATCAGTATCGAATGGGCTTACATTCCGCATTTCTACTATAATTTCTACGTTTACCAGTACGCCACCTCTTTTACAGCGGCTACGGCTTTAGCTAAAAAGGTAATGGAGAACGACAAAACCGCCCGATCGAATTATCTGAAATTCATCTCCTCCGGCGGCTCCGACTACCCGATCAATCTGCTGAAGAAAGCCGGTGTGGATATGACTACCGCCGATCCGTTTACTCTGACGATGAAAGAGATGAACTGGGTTATGGACGAGATCGAAAAAGTGCTTGCTAAGAAATAAGTACTTAAGCGCACTTAAAAGCACTTAATAGCACTTATAAATATTTCTACAACTGTTCCACGAAATATTTAGCGGTAAGCTTCTCACCGGTAGCCCGCACGATCATTTCATCCCAACGATATTTCCGACCAACGGCGAAGATATTGGTTTTAAGAAAATTACCAAGTTGGGTATTATTGACATAACTGATTTTGGTCACATCTGCACAACCCTGATCCCGCGCGATGGATTTTGCCAGTTGAGCTACCAGTAATTCACCTAACTGATAATTGTGATAATAAACCGGATAGGAACAAATGTGAATCTTGGCCGCCCAATCCGGCTGATTACGATCTTCCGGTCGCTTTAACATCTGGTATTTTTCGACAAGGTCCCACCACAAGGCGTTTAAATCCTGTTCGGGATTTTCATATAAGGCTTTTTCGAAATTGTACATTACCAGCGCCCAGCGCGCGAATACCAGTTTCTGAATGCGTAGCATCCGGGTGGTGGTTTTACCGATTTCGGCTTCTTCATCGGCATTGAGATCAAGCATAGCGCGCATCCAGGTCGGATTCTTCGAGAGTTTCTCGAAGAACATTGCGATGGCTTCCGTCGTGAATAAATGAGCTTCTTCGCGTAAAAAGTAAGGCAATTGCCGGTCGATATTAGCCGAAAAGACGGCATGCCCCAGTTCATGCAGAGTCGTCGCCATCCAATCTTCATTATTGCGCACATTTCCCATAACTCGCACGTCGCCTTCGCGATCGATATCCGTACAATAGGCATGCGGATACTTCCCGGGACGTTCGTACAAATCGCTTTTAGCGAGGATACCTGACACATCCAAACCGATGCCGGCATAAAATTTCTGAGCTATTTTTACCACGTCATGGTTTTCGTAATATTTATCCAGATTGACCTCACTGATAGCCGGCGGATCCTGGAAAAACGGATCGGAATAATGCCAGGGACGCAATTCTTCGGGTTTAATCTCAAACCGCGCGGCCAGGATGGCATCGATTTCAGCTTTATCCTTCATAAAAGGTTCACGGGTTGCGGCTTCCAGCTCGCGGAATATTCTGTCGATTTCAGCCGGATCCTGTTCATCGGTGATCAATGCCATTTGCTGATAATTTTCGAAACCGAGTTTCTGCGCGGCTTGATTGCGGAAACGCGCCAGCGTCAGCATATCGGCTTCCACCAGCGGCGCAACCTGCTTGGAGGCTTCCCAGGCTTTCTGCCGTAATTTGAGATCGTTCGACGAGACCAGGATTTCCTTAATATCGTTGCCGGTAACTTCGCGACGATCGATTTTACCCCGGAATTTATTGAAACGGGCTTCAACGTTGGTTTGCAATTCGGTTATTTGACGCAAGAGGGTCGTATCGATCTGCTTGGATAAATAGCGATAGAACAGAATCTCGATCTGCCGCGCCAGCAACTGATTTTTCAGATTAAGGGCATGAAAATTTTTAAGCTTTTTAAAATCTTCCGGATTGGAATAGATCGTCGCCAGTTCCAATGCAGTGTTAGCGTAACGAGCATAGTACTCATCCTGACCGGAAGCGGTGGCTTCCCAATAAGCCAGACTGGCGGCTTTATTCAATGGTTTGATGACATTTGTCAGACTATCGACGAAAACCTGGGCGGCTTGCTCGTTCTTCTGGTTGAAGCTGTCACAACCCATAATTAAAAAAGCCAAACTCATGATAATAATATTCCTGAACATCTTCGTTCTCCCCTTTCATTTGATCTTAGCGGCAAAGTGCGTTACTACCTTCCGTATTTTTTCATTTTAACCTGTTCATAACTATTTTAATCTCGGCAGGAATTTAGTATTAATAAAAACTCGATTCAAGAATTAACCGGACAATGCCGGCTGATTTTCAGTTTGATTTACTGCAGACTATTTTGTATAATTAATGAAAAGCGAGGTGATTTATGAGTACCCAGCGCAAAATAAGCGGCGTTTCAATTTCAGGTGTAGTCCTGTTGGCGATTGGAATCGCCCTCCTGCTTGATAATCTGAATCTGATTTACTTCGATCTGGGCAATTTTCTGCGCGATTGGTGGCCGGCTATTTTTATTCTAATCGGATTGAATGAATTAATAAAAGCCAATCATTCCGGCGGCTGGTTTTTCATCGGACTGGGAGTTATTTTTTTACTGAAAATTAACGATGTTATTGGCGGCGCGCTATTAATTGCCCTGTTATTAATCCTAGTCGGAATCGGTTTGATAATTCGACCACGTAAATTCGACTGGCAGACGACGATAGGTACTTCCCGGACGAAAACTACTGATTCTGACACGATCAATCTGGAAGCCGTTTTTTCTGATTTCACTGAAAATGTCGTCTCGGACAAATTCGGCGGAGGAAAAGTTGAAACGGTATTCGGAAAAATGACAGTCGATCTGCGTTCAGCTCAAATGCAAACGGGGCGCTGTCATCTTCATATCGAGACCATTTTCGGCCGCACAGCCTTGATTGTACCCAAGGGCATTCGCATCGAAATTAGCGGAGGACCGGTTTTCGGGCGGATCGACAATCAGACTGAGGCGGTTGCGAGCGCCGAGAGTGAGATAATTTTGGAAATCAAGGCTGAGGTGGTTTTCGGGATTCTGGAGATTCGCAACTGATCAATATTAGTCGGTCGAGCAACGTTATGAGTTTTTCTAAATTCAATAAACTCTTTTTTCTACCTTTTCTTTTGGTGGGAATGCTTTTTTCGCAGGCTGTTCGCCAGCCGGATTACGACTTACAGCGCCAGAAAATGGTGCAAGAGCAAATTTCTGCCCGGGGTGTCCGTGATCCGGCGCTTATCAAAGCCATGCAGAAAGTCGAACGCCATCGGTTTGTACCTGAGAAATATCGGGCGTTGGCTTACACCGACCGCCCTCTGCCAATCGGCGAAGGTCAGACCATTTCACAACCCTATATCGTAGCCTTGATGACCGAATTGCTCGAACTTCATCGCACGGACAAGGTCCTTGAAATCGGCACCGGCAGTGGTTATCAGGCGGCGATTCTGGCTGAAATCTGCGACAGTGTTTTCACTATCGAGATCATACCTTCCCTCGGGCAAAACGCCCAACAGCTTTTTAACAAACTCGGCTACCATAATATTCACTGTAAAATCGGCGACGGATATCTAGGCTGGCTGGAATATGCGCCCTTCGATGCTATTATCGTAACCTGTGCCCCATCTAAAATTCCCGAGCCGCTCAAAGAACAACTGGCTGAAGACGGACGCCTGATAATCCCGGTCGGCGCGGCCTACGCCCAGGAACTCGTTCTGCTGACTAAACAAAAAGGCAAACTAATTCACAAATCGGTTATTCCGGTGCGATTCGTCCCGATGCTCAGAAGCGGCGGCGGAGTATATTAATCCATTTAAAATTTCAAAATGCAAATTGCAAATTTTAATTGCCGGGGAATCTCAGACGTGACAGACACTGCTTTCCATCTTCGTGACGCCTGGATATTCTTTGCACCGCAGGGTCACAGTATGTTGAGATTAAGGTTTTTGTAGTTGCGTCAGATTCTCAAATCTGACACGTCACCAATCGTCAGTTCGGATGACCTTCAGAAATTTCGTCAGTCACGACGATGAGGATCAGACACTTTTCGCGGCTTCGATCAGAAACAGGTCGTCACAATCGATCACCTGCCGGATTGAAAAATTATGATTGTTCAGTAGATTCACGACCGTAAAAGGCGCCGGTAAAATATCGTCGGAAATCGGCGTTCCGATCTGAAAATGTTTCAGATTGGTCGATTTACGGCCTTGCGGATGAATGATCAAATAGCGCCCGCCGGGCTTCAGCACGCGCCGGAATTCTGACAGCGCTTCAGATTTGTTCCGGATATGCGGGAAAACACAGTAATTCAGGATCAGGTCAAGGCTCTCGTCTTTAAGTGGTAATTTTTCGCACAATCCAAGCCAGAGCGGAATTATCGCATGCGGAACGCGCCGGCGATATTCAGCCAACATTTGCCCAGCCATGTCACAGGCAATGATTGTGGAATTTGGTGCAATTGCCTTAAGTACCACAAAGAGGTTGCCGGTACCGCAACCGGCGTCAAAAATAATTCCATTTTGAGGCAGGTCGAGCGATTCCAGGATATTGGTGATTTTCTGCCGATCCGCCTCCGGAAAATGCCAATTCGGGGCTTGTTCATCAAAAAAACTACGCCGTTCTTGGTATGCCGGAAGTAACATCGCTCATCTTTTCATTAATATTTTATGGTGATCCCAAGCCAGAAAGTCCGTCCCGGTAAGGGATAATGATACATCGTCTCATATTCAGTGTCAGTCAGGTTTTCGATCTCGGCTGTCAGGTCAATATTGCGATTGATCTCAATACTACTCCGCCAGTTCAATAGCCAGTAGCCTTGCAGTCGTTTATACACCGGCGCACCATAACCGTATGGATTTTCGACACTGTAGAGGTTATTGATCCACTGACTTTGCAGGGTCAGGCGCAAGCGGTTGAGCGGATTGTAACGCAGACTCAGGTCAAATTTCTGACCGGGCATACCGCCGACTTTCCGCGAGGCTGAATTGACACTCATCGTCCACGATGACGAAAAATTTTTAGTGACCACCATCTGCCCTTCCCATTCGACGCCTTTGAAAAGCGTTTCACCCTGGTTTTGGTAAAGCGGTCGACCGGAAACAAAACCCTTCTCGATCAGATTTTCTGCCTTCGTCTGATAAACCGATAGACCGGTCGACAACCAGCCAAATACTTCTTTCTCAATAATAAATTCCAGATTGGTTGAAATTTCCGGTTTTAAATCGGTTGTGGACGGAGTAAATAAATATAATTCATTGATCGTCGGATTGCGATAGCCTCTCGCGTATTGAAGCTTGAAATGCCAGTCTCTTGGAAAATGAAGAGCCGCACCGATGGCCGGGATCCATTCCGTTCCGGCGATAGAATGGCGGGTATAACGCAAACCGCCATCAAGATTCAACCATGAAAAAAATTTTTGATTGTACTGAGCAATGACGCTCTGTTCGGAAACATCGTGTTCTTTCCAGCTGGAGTCCAGCCAGGCGCGACCACCGTACTGCCGCAGATCGAATCCGAGCATTACCCGCGCATTTTCGGTCGCCTGATATGTTTCGGCCAAAATCAGACCCGCGGTATTATCGTCCGACAGGTACTTATTCGGATCGTTAATGTCATGATGACCGAAATTGTAGTGCAACTTCAGGTCGCTGGTCAGTTTCGTCCGGGTGTGATTAAGCGTCAGATCGCCACCGCGTCGTTTGATATTGTAGCGATGATTGGTGAATGGATTATCGGTGCGTCCCGGGTCATAAACCTCCAGGTTGGTAAAATAAGCGTTGACATCCGCGCGCAGATCTTGGCTGATCTGCCAATGAGCTTCGGCGGTTCCGTTCTGACTCCCGTAATCGTCCCGACCGTCGGTTCGGTATCCGTCACTGTTCACCGCCCCGATATTTGCCGAGATTCCCCACGTTTCGTGTTCAAACGACTGATGCAAATTCAATTGTTGTGAATTAAAACTACCAATCCGGAGTGGGGCACGCAGATGATAACCTGGATCGGATTTATGATTGGTAATGATATTGATCGCGCCGCCCATCGCATTCGAACCGTATAAAAGCGAGGCTGGTCCGCGCAGGACTTCGATCTTTTTGACATTCCCGCCAAAATAGACGTCACCCAGCGGATGCCCGAAAAGTCCCATAATGTCCGGTCGCCCGTCAATCAGTACCAAAACCTGAGTGTTCGGAAATCCGCCGATCCCGCGCATCGTTATCTGTCCGCCACTGCCACTGCTGACTCCATACCCCAGATTGGTTCGTTTTGTGACGAAAAGACCGGGTACATTTTCCGCCACCAGGTCGAGCAGTGGCGTCTCGCTTCTTGCCTTGACGACAACTTCCGGAATAACTGTAATGGCAACTGGCAGTTCATGCCGATCGATCGCCGTGCGTGAACCGGTCACTACCACCGGATCGAACGGAAATACTTTCAGTGTATCGGTATAAATTACCGCGGACCTCAAGCCGGCTGACATCGTTATAATTATAGTGAATAATCTTAGTTTGAAATTAACTGGCATCGTACTTCCTCAATGTCATAATCCCGGTAGATTTTTGCCGGTTGAGGTAAAAGTCAACTTCCCATGTTTAACGCCACGCAAGCCGATCAATCGTTCCGCGATATTCCTGATTGCCGAACAACGTCCGCGCAATACAATTACCTCCAGACAATGCTGATGATCGAGGTGAAAATGAATATTCGACATAATATTCAGGTAATGTTCATGCTGAAGGTTTTTCAACTTGATCGAAAGATCCGCCACATGATGATCATAAACCATAGTCAAAGTCCCGACGACCTCGGCGTCCGAGTCCAATTCTTTTTGCACCAGAGATTCGCGGATCAGATCGCGTAAGGCTTCGGAACGGTTGGAGTAACCCTTGCGTCGAATTTCATTATCGAAGCGGGTCAGCAAGTCTTCCGGCAGAGAAACTCCAAAACGTAATAATTCAGGCATATTCACTCCGTAGCATATATTTTAAATAAGTAGCACATTGTGTCAAAAAATATATCATTTCGCGGTTATTTCAAAATTTAAATACGGCATTTCGACTGTAAAGGTACTGCCCTGCCCGAGTTTACTTTCGACGTAAATGCGGCCGTGATATTGCTCGACGATTTGTTTGACAAGGCTTAGGCCCAATCCAGTCCCCAGGTTTTCCATTTCACGGGCATTGGGACTGCGATAAAATTCCTCGAATATCTTCGTCATATCATCTTTAGCGATTCCGATTCCGGTATCGCTAACCCCGAATCCGAAACAGTTTTGCTTGATAAAAGGCAAGACTGTGATTTCGGCGGCGGGCGGGCTATAACGAATGGCGTTATTGATCAGGTTGGAGAGAATTTTCTCAAGACTGTCGGCGTCCATGTAAATCGTTCGAGACTGGGACAATTTTTTCACTACCAGACAAATTTTCTTATTAGTAGCATAAATCCGCTGTTGTTCAACGACCTTATCGATCCATTCCTGGAAATTCACCCATCCCAACTTTCGTTCGGTCAATCCGTAACGGTATTGCGTGACCTCGATCATTTCCTTGACCATCATTAAAACCTGGTCAGTCCGGCGTACCGCCCGACCGACCATCTCTTTCAGCTCCGCCTGGAGACTGTCGGAATAGACTTCGTCAATCACAGCCAGCATACTGCGCAGAGTCGTCAGCGGCGATTTCAATTCATGCGCCGTAAAACGGAACATTTTGTCGCGTTCCAGCATGGTCTGCTCCAGCAATTCGCTTTTCTGGTCGATTACGCGCTTCAAAATGCGATAACCGGAAATAATATCGCGAATGATGTAAGTCGCCGTAAAGATCAAAATATAAAAAGCGGCGAGCGAAATCAGATAGAATCTCAAAGGCGCCGCGGTGCCGTCCAGGCTATAGACATTGACTATTTGATAATATTCCAGAATTGACCAAATCGTTAGCAGAAAGGCCGCGATGATTGCATTGATATATACCCAGATACCATGATAAAGAATCCCGGAAATAATGATATGTACCAGGTAAATATAATAGAACGGATTGCCTATGCCGCCAGTGTAATGAATGACGAACGAAATCAGCACAAAGTCGAGTAGGATCTGAATTTCGGTGAACGCGATCTCCTGCCCGAAATTGGCGAATTTGAAATATTTACACAGGAAAAAGTAAATCAGGTTAAGCACCGTAAATATTACCGCCAGCAGGTAAATCTGCGGAAATCCCAGATCGAACCTGAATAATTGTTCGCCTATCGGAATAATACAAAGCAAACCGAGGATGCCAACCCAGCGCAGATTAACCAGCCAGCCAATCCTGGTTTGGAGGGTCTCCAGAGTGTGAAACGGCAGAATCAACTTATAGGGTTTATCGCGGAACATCACTTCTCAATTTAATCATTGGAAAAAGACTGCGATAGCATTCTTTAAAACTTCGGAGACTGGTTTACCGATTGTCGTATTTTCGGGCTGAATGCCAAGATAATAAAACCGACATGGATTTTGGCGGGCGATATACTCCGCAATCATGGCGATTGAAAAGGTATGAGTGCTGAAATCAGTCGGATTAAGTTGTTTTTCGTCAAGTAATTTAATCGTACCGGGCGGCGCCCCGAACCGGGCAGTGTCGATGAAAATGACTGCTTCCGGTTTTCGGGCTGTGATTTTGCCTAGATAATTTTCCGGATTCGTTCCGGCATCTAAAAATTCAGCGCCTTTCAGTTCGGCTCGCCTGGTTAACCGATTAAGTAAAATCCGCCCGGCGTCATCATCGCCGCATTGTGAACTGCCCAATCCGACGAATACCATTTTTTGGTTTTTAAATTCGTTTAAGATTTGTCTAAAATCTCTAAAATTCATCGATAACGACTACTTTATGGCGACACTTCGGACAAAGTATCTTAACATAATCTTCCCGCCGCAGACGGTCCTTAATCGAAGAAGGTGGTATTTCACTGAAATTTTGCTGGGTTATCAACAGCAGGTTCGGGTTGGCATAGGCTTTGGCGCCGAGCCTTTCTTTGACGAATCTCAGATGATCATAGCAGGCGACGATCGCTCCACAAGCCTCACAAATCGCCAGTTCTTTTTCGACCGAATTATAAACTGCGTCGTCTTTTAAATCGGCAACTGAGAGATCGAATTTCTGAGAAAGCTGAATGCCTTTACCGGTGATGCATTTTTCTTCGCATTGACCGCATTGGGCGCAGGAAGTGTAATCTACCCGCAACGTCCGTTTGCGCGTCGTCAGGTCGTTGAATACCTCAATCGCATTGGTGGGACAAACCTGGGCGCAGGTCCCGCAACCGACGCAAAACTCCTCATGATATTCCGGAAAACCGCGGAAACCTTGCGCCGGCTGGTGCGGTTTAGCCGGGAATTTGCTGGTGAAGGGCGCCGAAAAAAGCGACCGCAGGGCTTCGCTCAGTTCACGTATTTTTGGCAAAAACATGATGGTCTCCTTCTTATTCCTTCAACTCACGATCATCCTGATACTGGTCGACTACGCTACCCGGCGTCAGTTTGACTCCACTCCGATGCGCCGCCCGCGCAATGGCGTGCGCGGCGACCGGCGAAGTCAAAAAGATAAACACTATCCCGAGAAGCGCTTTAAATCCAAAATTATTGAAACCCTGGATTATAAAAACTCCGAAAAGGACTCCGATTGAACCAAAGGTTACACACTTGGTGGCGGCCTGTAAACGGTTATAAATATCAGGCAAACGCACTAATCCCAGCACTCCGAAAAAATCAAACATAATCCCCAACATTATAAAAAACATTCCGACAAATTCTCTAGTCATCCAGATTCCTCCTTTCCAGAATTTTGGCGAAAGCCAGGGAGGCAATAAAACTCATCAAAGCCCAGATCAGCCCGATATCCATAAAAAACGACTGCTTATGCACCAATCCCAGTAAAGCCAGCAGACCGATTATCAGCACTCCGAGAATATCCACGGCAATGATCCGGTCGGCTGGCGAGGGGCCAAACAGAACCCGAAACAATACGAACAGAGTACAGAAAAGGATCACGTTAATCAGTTTATAAAAGATTGCGCCCTGATAACAGAAGAAATTGCCATAGAGAAAAGCGGCTATTATCAATAATCCCAAAAACCAGCGTAATAGTCTCATTCGAAGACCTCCGTCAGAAGTTTTTCAAATTTGCCCCCGATCGTGCGGGTATTTTCCTTTATATCACTGGATAAAACCTCGATACAATGAACATAGATTTCATTCTTCTCGGGATTAATATCTACAGTCAATGTACCGGGTGTCAGGGTAATCGAGTTGGTCAAAACCGTCAAGGCTGAATCTTTGGTCAATCTGGTTTTAATCTTGACAATTCCCGGTCGGATCGGCAGATAGGGATGAATTACGATAAATGCCACATGCAGATTGGCTTTTGTCATCTCCCATAAGAATTTGATGAAATATTTTAATGCCGAGCAGTAGCGCCGGACTACATGCTGTTTCTTTTCTGAGGTAATCAAAAATTCACCCGCCAATGAACTGACAATAAAAGCCACTATGAGACCGGCAACCACTTCCTGCCCGTCTTTAATACTGGTTAAAGCGACCCAGATAAAAAAAGAAAATACGAAAACAAAAATACGACTGCGAGTTTGCAAGGTCATGATTACCTCCCGAGTACCTCGGCAATGTAGCCGGTTTTGTTCATGATAACCGCAACGACCGGATCAAGAGTCAATTCGCGAATTCCCGGAATGACCATCAGACTGGTCAGTAAACACAAAACCGCCAGACTGATCATCGCCCATTTCATAGCTGTACTGACCTTTGCCAGGGTCTTATCCGCATCCTTATTCTCTTTACCATAAAATGCATAGCGTTGCATTTTCATAAAGGAAGCAAGCGTCAGCAGACTGCCCAGACCGGCCAGAAATGCATATACCGGGCGTCCAGCCTGAATCGCCGCAATGAAAATTATCAATTTGCTGAAGAAACCATTAAAAGGCGGCAATCCGGCAATCGATAGCGAGGCTATCATCGAGGTAAAGGATGTCGTCGGCAACTTTTTCGCCAGGCCGCCCATCTGCCTTAAATCGCGGGTGCCCGTGGTCATTTCCAGCACTCCGGCGTTATAAAACAGCAAAGCCTTGAATATTGCGTGGTTAAACAGATGAAATACACCGCCCAGAATTCCCAGGTTGGTCGCCAGTCCAATTCCAATTATTATATATCCGATCTGGCTGATACTGTGATAGGCAAGCAGTCGTTTTATATCCCATTGTCCGAGAGCCAGGAACACGCCGATAATCATAGATATGGCTCCGATAACTAAAAAGACCTCATTAAAAACGGCGACGCCACCGAATACATTAAAGAACAAACGGATCAGAACATAGACTCCCAGCGATTTGATGAACACTCCGGAAAGCATCGCCGATATCGGCGCGGGCGCCGAGGAATGCGCATCCGGTAACCAGGCGTGGAACGGTATAATCGCCGCCTTTAATCCGAAACCAGCCAGAAAAATTGCCCCAACCCAGTAAGTCAGCTTCACATCCAATGTCGGCAATATCTCTGCGATCTTAGCCATGGTAAGAGTTGAAGTGGCGCTGTATAAAATTCCGATTCCCAACAAGATCAAAGTCGAAGAAAGCGAACCCATCACGGCGTATTTGAAAGAGGCTTCATATTCTTCGGCTTTACCACCGAAAGCTACCAGGGCATAGGCTGAAAACAGGGCAATCTCCATGAAAACGAACAGATTGAATATATCACCCGTGGCGATCACTCCGTTCATCCCGGCGACCAGCAACATAAACAGGGCATAATATTTCCAGGGCGCTGAATATTGCCGAATATAGCTCACCGAAAACATCAACGAGGTCAACGCAATCAGGTTAACAATTACCAACATGAAAGTCGAAAGCGCATCCTGAACCAGGCAGATCGTCAACGGGATTTTCCAGCCACTCATTTCGTAAATGAAGGTTTGGCTTCCGGTAGATAAAAAACTGAAGACCGATAACGCCAGCAGAGAGATTACGGCCAGAATGGAAAACACGATTGCCCAGCTGTCCCTTCCCCCGGAAATCAACGTGATTAAAAATGCCGCTAATAAGGGAATGATGATTAGAAATGGGAGGATCATCCTGACAACCTCCTGATTTTAGTAATATCGAACGTTTTATATTTCTCGAATAACCGAATAGCCAGAGCTACCAGCATGGCAGTAATTCCCAGCTCAATCACAATCGAGGTCAGAATCAAAGCCTGAGGTAGCGGATCAACCATCGCCGTAACTGCCTTATCTTTTACCAAAATTGCATAACCGGCACCGCGCTTATAAGCGAAAAGAATAAACATCAGATTGACGGCATATCCCATGATACCCAACGACAGTATGATCTTAATCAAATCCCGCTTTGTCAAAATCCCGTAAATCCCTACCAACAACAGTGCAAAACAAAGGATGTATATTACCATTACTGCTTCTCCCCTTTATCTGATAAATGAAAAATCGCCAGCGTCCAGACTACCACAAACAAACCCGTGCAAACTTTTAAACCAATCACAATATTCAACAACGGAATCGTCCCGGAACTCAGCAGATTGAATAATTTGCCATGGCTGATAAAATTAGCTAAAAATCCGCCACCGACTGCCATTCCGAGGATTCCGATTGCCAGAAAAATCGCCGCGCTGGAAGATTCCAGATCATGTAAAAATCCAATATTCAGCCAGCGGGTAATGAAACCGCGACCATAGGCGAGCAAGACATTTAAAAGTGCCAGCGCAATAATCACTCCGCCGGCAAATCCGCCTCCGGGACTTAGATGACCATGCAAAATGATATAAATCCCGTAGAGGATAATGAGCCAGACACTGATTCTGGTTACGGTTTTTACGATCAGCGTCATTCCTTCACTTGGTTTCATGGTTACCTCCGGATGACTTGTCAACTACGCCACGCAAGATTGAAAGAGCCCCCAGAATTGCGGTAAATAATACAGTTACCTCGCCCAGGGTATCGTAAGCCCGGTAGTCGAGAATGATTGAAGTGACTATATTGGCCGAACCGGTTTCGGCGGCTCCGTGTTCGACATAATGTTTGGCGGTTGTGAATAACGGATCGCCGAACTCAGGCAATAACTTGAAAATGTTTATACTGAGCGCCAGAATCAGCCCTAACGCCATCACTGTAACCAATATCTGGATTTTATGCGCCGTTGAAGGTTGCTGAATATGATACTCCTTACCGACAAATGCTCGTACTAAAATGATCAGGGCAAATATTTCGAAAAGAAATTGTACAATCGCCAGGTCTAAAGCCTCGAGCAATAGAAATGCGATCGATACTCCCAGACCGACAATGCCGACCGATATCACCGCGGATAAAAGGTCTTTCAACTCCAGCGCTATAATTGACCCCACGATCATGAATCCAAGAATAAAGATTAACCATGTTTCTATCGGCATTTATTCCTCCCCAAATAACGAGTGGTTGAAATTTCTCATTTAATCACCAGTAATAGAATCAACAATCCCACAACCAGCCAGAGATTATAGAAAAGCATCTGACCGTTGTGGATCGTACTGAACAATTTCGCAATTCCAAACGAGCAGTGTTTACCGAGGTCGTAGATATCCAAGTATTTCTTTTCGGCGCTGTCATAAATCCCTTTTAACGGCTTCAGATTGCGGATTTCATTATAAAAAGCCGTACCGGTGATTCGGAATTTTTCCAGCGCTTCCATTCCTCCCAGATAAACCTCATCGAATCGAACCTTGCGCGTAATCCAATAGATGATTAGTCCAATTAACAGCGCCAGTCCGAATAATCCGATCAGCATTAGCGGACTATAAGCGCCTAACAAATTCAATCCGGGTTGATTCATTACAGGTAAAATGAAATGTTTTAAAGGCAATTCTTTGGCGAAAAGCCCAAAGCCGATGCACAGGATAGAAAGCAGTCCCGTAGCGAGCCACTGATTGAATGGCGCTTCGTTAATATCTGCTAATTTTGCCGGTCTTTTACCAAGAAAAATCGCATGGATGAATTTCATAAAACTGGCCAATGTCAAAGCACTGCCGAAGACCACCAGAATCAAACAGATCAGAAGCCAAATCTGATAACCGGCTGATTGACTTCTGGCAATCTCTAAAATACCCTGATAAATCATCCATTTCGAGTAGAAGCCGTTGAATGGCGGAATCCCCGAAATCGCAAAGGCTCCGATCAAAGCCGCAAGAAAAGTCAAGGGCATCCGGGTGCCCAGACCGCCCAGTTCATCCAGGTCATTGGTGCCGGTGCGCTTTTCAACCGCACCCAATGCTAAAAACAGATTTGATTTATAGATAGTATGGTTGACCATATGGAATAAGCCGCCAACGATTGCCAGAATACTGCCACTGCCGATGCCCATGATCATATAACCAACCTGACTGACGGCGTGATAGCCGAGAAGTTTACGCCCGTTGTGCTGGATCATCGCCATCATCACTCCGGTTATGACGGTCAGGGCGCCAAGCGTAATCAGCAGAATATGCACAAAAGGCGTCAGTTTAAAAATGGTCAACGAAATGCGCGCCAACAGATAAATGCCTAACAGCTTATCCAGAGCCGCTGGTAAGAAAGCCGCGCTTTCGACGGGCGCATCCTTGGCGAAATCCGGCACCCAGCTGTGCAATGGAAAACCACCGGCTTTGGCAAAAGCCGCTATTACAATACAGAAAAAAGCGATATAGGCGAGCTCTCCGCTCAGTAGCACCTGGTTGTTCGATAAATTCCAGCCATAACCTGGTTCCAGAAACCAGATCAAAACCAGTCCCAGGATAAGGAATACATCGCTTCCGCCAACGATAATCATTGTTTTTTTCGCTGTATCGGACGCTTCCTTGGTCTTATCCATTATCGCGAACAGATAGAGCATAATTCCGGTCAGTCCCCAGAATATGATCAGACTGATGGAATGAACACTGACTACGGCGCCATTACTGAAAGCGATGGTCATTGGGTATAACACAAAAAAGGCTTTCTGGAATTCCTGTTTTACACCTTTTAGTGAAAATAGCAGAATGATGGCGCTCAATACCTGAATGAATATTAAAATGAAGAGCGCCAGTTTATCAACTGAAAAAACGACAGTATCGAGAATCAATGTCTCGGTTACATCACCGGTGTAAAGACGATAGGTAAGCAGAGCGAGATAAATCACAGTCCCCGCGGTCAAAAGCTTGCGGAGAATCACCGGTAGAACGATATTGATCAGCGCTACGATCAATGGAACTAAGATTAGATAGCTGATTTCACTAATTGCCATGGACTTCCCTCCGGATTTTTTCGGTTTTGGCGCGTGATAGTTTTTTCAGGTCGAGATCGTAGGGTTTTCTCGACGAATCAACTAGTCTGAGCGACCGTTCGGTGCAACAATAGCAGGGATCGACGGCAGCCAATGTAATCAAGGCATCTGCGACCGGGATACCCTTACATGAGGCTGTATAAGTCGGAATATTCACGAAACTGGGCGCGCGCACTTTATGCCTGACCGGCCGGTTCGAACCATCCGAACGAATATAGTGAAAGACTTCGCCGCGCGGTGCCTCATAGCGTCCAATCCCTTCACCCGGAGCGATCTCCTTGACATTATTAAGAATCAGGCTCTCGACAGTTTTCAGTTTTTCGAGACATTGGCGGATTATCTTGCCGGATTCAATTATTTCCAGCACCCGCACAACCAATTTATCATAGACATCGCCGTTTGGCAGTACGATCTCGTTAAAGTCAACCAGATCATAGGCGTCGGTCGGCTCATCTTTGCGAACGTCAATCGCCACGCCGGAAGCGCGCGCCGTCGGCCCAACTGCGCAATAGGCGATTGCATCTTCTTTAGTCAGGACGCCCACGCCTTTCAGACGCGATTTCAGCACCGGATCGTCATGCGCGGCCTTGGCGATCATATCCATCTTGCGATCGACATTATCCAAAATTTTCAACAGGTGCGGAATAATAACCGGATCGACATCCCGCGCGACGCCGCCGACGCGCATCATACCGTAATGATTACGATTGCCGGATATAACCTCGAACATTTCCAGAATCGATTCGCGGTATTTCCAGGCCCACATCCAGAGCGTATCATACCCGATAAAATGCCCGGCCAGTCCCAGCCACAGTAAATGACTGTGAATACGTTCCAATTCACCAACCAGCGTCCGGATATAACGCGCTCTCAACGGAATTTCAACATTATCCACATCTTCGATGGCATGCACACAGGCAATCGGATGCGAAGTC
>Ga0172381_10002560_pt1 | contig 19989 bp, 17 predicted proteins | sample Leawel6488metaG_FD_119754 | JGI IMG/M metagenome (GOLD analysis project Ga0172381, IMG submission 119754) | Leachate microbial communities from a municipal landfill in Southern Ontario, Canada - Leachate well 64-88 metaG | ecosystem: Engineered > Solid waste > Landfill > Unclassified | place...
AATTAGAAACGACGCGGCCATCCGAGACATGCATATTTGGTCCGTAAGTATTGAAGATACGAACTACTCGTATATCCACCTGATATTGGCGATAATAATCAAAAAATAAGGTTTCGGCGCAACGCTTTCCTTCGTCATAGCAGGAACGGATACCGATACAATTCACCCGGCCCCAATAACTTTCCACCTGCGGATGAATTTCGGGGTCGCCATAGACCTCCGAAGTCGAGGCCTGAAGAATCGTCGCTTTAGTTCTTTTAGCCAAGCCCAGAACATTAATGGCGCCATGAACCGACGTTTTAGTGGTTTGGACCGGATCAAATTGATAATGAATAGGCGAAGCCGGACAGGCCAAATTATAAATCTGATCGACTTCCACATATAAGGGGAAAGTGATGTCATGCCGCAACATTTCAAATCTGGGATTCTTTAAAAGCGGAAAAATATTTTCTTTATTGCCGGTAAAAAAATTATCCAGAGCGATCACTTCATGTCCTTCTTCCAACAGCCGTTTGCACAGATGCGAGCCGATAAAACCGGCGCCGCCGGTTACGAGAATCTTCATAGTTTTATTTCTTTATTTTATAAACCATTTTTAGAAGGTTTAAATCCTTTTTAGTATCCAGCAATAATTGATTGTTAAATTTAACTAAGGAATTGAGTAGCTCCAAAGCAATCTTATCCTGTTTTTTCCCGGACTGCGATTCTTTAAACATTTCCACGAAAGCCGACATATCTTTTATGAAACAATGCCCGCCCGCCCCGCGGCCGGTTCTGCCTAAATGGCCGCTCTGATGATTAATCGCTAAATGGCTGTGCCCGATACGGGAATCATACCCGACTATTTCCATGACCGTGTTATAATTGACTTTTTTATTCTGGGCCAAATTATAAACGATATTGGCAAAAATAACTTTCAGGAAGAGGAAATTATTGCCCATATACTTGATCAACTCCGCTTCCCGGCTATTAATCAAAAAATTAAGAGGCGCTTTTGGTAATAATCTTAAAACCGCCGCGGCTTTGATCTTAGATTTGTCCGTATAGCCGATAATGTTCCGGGGCGGAAATTTTGTGTCTTTGACGGCGTTCTTTTCCGTTAAGAATTCCGGCGAATGAAGGATGTATTTCTTCGGGTACATTTTCTGGAATTTCTCGGTCGTACCGATCTTGATTGTCGACTTTATTATCGCTGTCTTTCCCTCTCCGACCAGCTTAATCACTTCTCGGAGAATACTGTCGTCAAAGCCGCGCGACGTACTGGGCGTCGGCACGGCGATGAAAACAAAATCGCAGGTCTTGACCAGATCTTTATTGGCGGCGTAATTTCCTTTATCATAACGGACGATCTTATAACCTCGGGCAATGAAATCATTGGCCATATTCTTCCCGATAAAACCTTGGCCGATAAAACCGATTAATCCTTGTTTCTTGCTCATTTTAGTATGAAAAATAATTTATAAATCAGATTTTTTCCTCTCTCGAACAATATATAGCGGTCTTCTTAAAACTTCATTATGGATATGAGCGATATATAAAGCCACTAGGCCGAGCGAGCCTAGGACGATGCCGATAAGGAACGTAATCAGAAGGGCAAGCTGGGCCGGACCGGAGAAAGAATTAGGGAAAGCCCAATCCGCCAAGTATTTGCCGATAAGGATATATAAACCGAACGGCCCGACCGTTAGGATAATAAATACCCCCAAATAGCCCGCCAGCTTTAAAGGAAAAAGACTGAGAGAAACAAAGCTGTTAAGCGCTAAACTGATTAATTTCGAAAGGCTGTAGCCGGCGTGGCCGTCCGTTCGTTCATTCGCTTCAAAATAAAGATAATCGCGCTTGAAACCGAGCCAATCAATCAGCGCTCGTGTCATCCGATTCGTTTCTATCAGACGTTTAAAAGCGTCAATTACTTCCCGGTTGATCAGACGAAAATCCGTTTCGTTCGGTATAATCTCGACGGCGGAAATGTGGCGGATAATTTTATAAAAAATAAAAGAGCCGGCGTTCTTTATAAGACCGGCTTTCTTGTTTTTTTCTCTAATACCGATGACGACTTCCGCACCCGCTTCCCATTTCCTGATGAATTCCGAAATAAGCTCCAACGGATGCTGAAAATCCGCGTCAATCATTATGGCTGCTTCGCCCCGAGCCTGGCTGAGCCCGGCGCTAAGAGCGGCTTCCTTACCGAAATTACGGGAAAACTCTATGACGCGGATGCGACTGTCTATAATCTTACGTAATTCACCGGCTGAAGAGTCATTACTACCGTCATCAATAAAAATTACTTCAAAATTATATTTTTTTTCCAGAGCGGATAATGTTTTTACCAGCGCCGCAAAAAAGCTCGGAATATTCTCCGCTTCATTATATACCGGAATTACTATTGAAATTAATGATTTTTCTCCCATATTTAAATAAACAGTTCTTTTTTAACTGTTTTATTTGGCGACTCTATACTATGTATAATTAAACCACTTTTGCTAAGCTTAGTCAATTAAAGCCGGCGCCGCCGGTGACGAGAATTTTCATAGTTTTATCCTGATTATTGAATCTGTTTAAATGATACCGTCGTCGCGCTTTGATTGGTCGTACTGGAATTCGGCGGGATATTGATGGCGACTCCGTTTCCCGGGGCGGCATTAATGCTTAAAAATGAATCGGCAGCGGTTGTTTCAATAATAACACTGCCGCTGACCGCTCCATTGGGAGCTTTCCCGACCATAGTATATGGTAGCGGCGCCATGTCCGCCATCGTTGAACCAAAATATAAAACCACCCCGCCGTCTGACGGATAGGCCATCTGGTAATTTATTTCGTAGCGACCCACATTAGCTAAAGTAAAAATCGTGCCGCTGGTTGTAAACGGCGGGAAAACATCAGTGGCGGAAGAAATACCGGCCGTTGATAAAACCGTTGTCGTATAGGTAAAGGGCTGGCCGGCGCCAATTGTGGCCGGCGAGGCTCCTAATTGAACATATTGCGCCGATAAGATTGCACCGGCCGAACCGGGAATTCCTTGAATGCCTTGAATACCGGGAACGCCCTGAACACCCGGCTCTCCCTGCAATCCGGTTGAACCGATCGTTCCGGCCGTACCCGTCGCTCCGGCAGTGCCGGTTATGCCGGCCGAACCGGTTGCGCCGACTTCTCCGGCCGCTCCCGCGGAACCAGCCGCACCGGTCGCACCTATAGAACCGGCAGTCCCGGTTGCGCCAGTCAGACCAATTACGCCGGCCGTACCCGTCGCGCCGGCCGTACCCGTCGCGCCGGTTGCGCCATAACCGCTTCGCCCTCTCTCGCCAACCGCACCGGCCGTACCCGTCGCTCCGGCGGCTCCGGTAATACCAGTCGCTCCAGTCGCACCGATAGCACCAACCGTGCCAGTGGCTCCGGCCGTACCCGTCACACCGGCCGTTCCGGTTTCGCCAACCGGACCGATAAGGTCAATAAATCCCGTATTGCTAGAACTCGCCGTACTCGTCGCGCCGGATGTTAATCCATTCAATTTAGCTCTGGTGGTGGAACCGACAACTCCCACCACATCCATATCTTCTTTTATTTGAAAACGTTTAACCGCGTTTTCCGTCAGCGGTCCGAAATAGCCGGTAACTAATCCTTCCGGATAAACACCGGGAATTTTTTTAAGAAATTCTTGCAGCTCTCTGACATCATCGCCTCTCATTCCGATTTGCAGGGTTTTGGTGAATATAACTGCGGCCGGCGCCAGTCGATTTTCTAAAATAATATTTTCCGGCTCCGGATTTTCAATTTTCGGCGTTGACGGCTGGATAATAGATTCTATGGCCTGGCTGCCTCCGGCCTGAATTTTAGCTAGGGGCAAAAAAGAGAGCGCCGCCAGTATTAAAAAACCGAAACTGAAAATTGCTTTGTTTCTCATAAACTTTACAATTTATTTATTATTTTATTATACTATACTTTTCAACTTTTCTCCAATATGGTATAGTATTATTATGATATTTGATTTTAACCTCATAAAAAAAAGAGAGGCTCTCTTCGAGAAGCTCAGACATTTTTTGTTTGAGCTTTTTTAATGATAAAACAAGAAAAATTTACATATATTATTAAGACTTTTTATTTATTAAAGATTTTATGAAAAATTTTAACAAAATTTTCGTCGTTGTCCTAACCGCCGCGTTCCTGCTTAGTCTGACCGGACTAGCCGAGGCCGCGACCACGGTTAATCTGGGTACGGCCGGCAATTTCGCGGTTTTAGCCGGCGCGGGGATTACCGTTGCCGGGGCGATTAATTCAACCACGATTACCGGAGACATCGGGACATTTCCGACTACGTCTATTTCGGGCTTGGAAAATGTCGTTTTAATCGGAACCAACCAGGCGGGTAACGCGGTCACGCAAGGAGCCAAAACCGATTTAACCGCGGCCTATGTCGTCGTCGCCGGCCAGACTCCTGTCTTAGTACCCGCGGAACTTGGCGGAAACACCTTCACGCCCGGAGTCTATAAGAATAACGGCGATATCGATTCATTGGCGATTACCGGGACTCTAACGCTTGACGCCCAAGGCAATCCGGACGCTGTCTTTATTTTTCAATCGGGTTCTACTCTAACAACCGGTTCCGGCAGCGTAGTTAATCTTATAGGCGGCGCTCAAGCTTGCCATGTCTTTTGGCAACTCACCAGTTCCGCGACCTTGGGAACAAATTCCACTTTTAAAGGAAATATTTTAGCCTTGACGTCCGCCACTCTCACCACCGGCGCCGATGTTGAAGGCAGCGTGCTGGCTCGTAACGGCACCGTTACTTTAGATGCCAATACTATTACCAGAGCGGTCTGCGCGGCTCCTGCCGGCGGGTCAAGAATCCGGCAAGACGGCACGATTAATGTGGTTAAAACGGTTATTAATGATAATGGCGGAACTAAAACCGTTGCCGATTTCCCTTTATTCGTGAGCGGCGTGTCTGTCGTTTCCGGTATGACCAATATCTTTCGGGCGCCGGCGGGCGTATATGTCATCACGGAAACCGCTGACTCCAATTATGCCCAGTCCTTTTCGGGCGATTGCGATGCCGGTGGCAATCTAAATCTTGTTCCAGGCGACAATAAATTTTGTATCATCACTAATAATGATATCGGCGCACCCGTAATTACTCCGCCCGTACCTCCGCTCATCGATGTCGTTAAAGTCCCTGATCCGTTAGCTTTACCATACGGTCCGGGATCAGTGACTTATTCTTACACCCTGCGTAATGTCGGGACGGTGCCCGTTACCGATATAACGATGGTTGGCGACACTTGCAGTCCCATTACGCTTATTTCCGGCGATACCAATAACGACGCCAAACTTGATATATATGAAACCTGGGAATACTGCTGTGCCACAACGCTCTCGGAAACCCATACGAATACCGTGGTTGCGACCGGCTGGGCCAATGGCCTTAGCGCGGTTGATATCGCCAGCGCTACGGTCGTGGTCGGCGTACCGACAGTCCCGCCGTTAATCCACGTGACAAAAATTCCGAGTCCGCTGGCGCTTTTGGCCGGCGGCGGAATGGTCACTTACACGGAAAGAATAACTAATCCGGGAACGGTCGCATTAAGTAATATTACCCTCGCTGATGACAAATGCGCCCCGATGAAATATATTTCCGGCGACATCAATAACGATTCTAAACTTGACGGCCCTGAAGCCTGGATCTACACCTGCCGGACCAATCTCGCTGAAACTACGACTAATACCGCAGCCGCAACCGGGGAAGCTAACGGTTTGACAGTCAGAGATCTGGCGGTGGCCACGGTTGTTGTCGCCACGGCCGTTCCGACCCTGCCTAATACCGGCTTCACTCCGGAATGGATGGGCACTCCCTGGGGAATTTTTATTCTCGCTCTCGTCTTTATCTCAATTGTGGTTTCGCTAATCATCCTGCTCAGAAAACGCACCTAAGGCGTTATGTCCCTAAAAAAATTATCGAGAAAATCGCTGTTAAAAATGGCTCTGGCCGGAGTTCCTCTCGCCCTGATACTTATTTTTTATCTCACTCCCATCTCCGGAGTCCAAAGCAGTCCGGCAATAATTATCAAAGATACTGTCCCTCTCCTGACCAGGAGCGTTCTTCCGACGCACGAACCGGTCAGTCTGGGGTTTCCGGTGCGTCTTAAAATTCCCAAAATTAAAGTTGACGCTGACTTGGAATATACCGGTCTCACGCCTCAAGGGGCGGTGGATGTACCTAAGGACTTTACCAAGGTATCTTGGTTTAATCTCGGGCCGCGTCCCGGAGAAATCGGCAATGCCGTCATTACCGGCCACTATGGCTGGAAAAACGGAAAAACTTCGGTCTTTGATAATTTATATAAACTGCGCGTCGGCGATAAGTTATCCGTCACTGATGAAAACGGGAAAATTATTTCTTTCGTGGTGCGGAAAATTCGCCGCTTTGACCCAAAGGCGGACGCCAGTGACGTGTTTATTTCCCAGGACGGGAAATCGCACCTTAATCTTATCACTTGCGAAGGAATTTGGAATAAAATCCTCAAAAGTTATTCCAAACGGCTAGTGGTTTTTACTGATAAAGAATAAAAATATAAAACAAAAAGACTGCTTTATATAAACTGCAGTCTTTTTAGATTTTAATAATTTTAGTAATCCCTTAATTTCTCCAGCCCCTTAAACTTCCGAATTTTTTCCAGAGCCTTGGACTCAATCTGACGGATGCGTTCGCGCGTAACTTCAAATTCCTGACCGACCTCTTCTAAGGTATGGGCGACCCCGTCAATCAGCCCGAAACGCATTTCCAGAATCTTCTGTTCGCGCGGCGATAGCTGAGCCACGATATTTTTCACATAATCTTTTAATAATTGCAGAGCGGCGGCCCGATCCGGCGTCACGTTTTTAACGTCTTCAATAAAATCTTCCAGGGTTGAATCCTCATCGTCATCGCCGATAGTCGTTTCTAAAGAGATGGTATCCTGGGAAATCTTCATGATATATCTGACCTTTTCAATTTCCTCGCCCATTTCCGAAGCGATTTCATCGGCCAGCGGCTCGCGACCCAGTTCCTGAATCAGATTGCGCTGAACCTGCTGGAACTTATTGATGGTTTCTACCATATGGACCGGAATGCGGATAGTCCGGGACTGGTCGGCCAAAGCGCGGGTAATCGCCTGGCGTATCCACCAGGTCGCGTAAGTGGAAAATTTATAGCCCTTGCGATATTCAAATTTTTCCACGGCGCGGAACAAACCGATATTCCCTTCCTGGATAAGGTCCAATAAGCTCATACCCTTAGCGCCGGCGAATTTCTTGGCGATAGAAACAACGAGGCGTAAGTTCGCTTCAATAATCCGTTTTTCCGCTTCTTTATCGCCCTTTTCTTTGCGCTTGGCGAGCTCAACTTCTTCGTCCCCGCTTAAAAGCGCGACCTTGCCAATCTCTTTCAGATACATCTGGATGGAATCGGCGCTTAATTTTGACAAGTCAATATTCATGGCATTCTGGCGCGCCAAAGCCTTGCCGGTTAAAGGCGGCACGGCCGCTTTCTTCTCGGCGGTATCTAAAATACGGCCGGAATCTTCCATGATTCTGACCCCGCTTTTTTGCAGTTCGCCCAAGAAAACATCATAATCATAAACATACTCTTCCACTTCCGGGAAAAGATATAATAATTCGGTTTCGGTAATAAAGCCGCGCAAACGCCCTTTTTCAATCAATTTCTTTAATTGCTCTTCCGTCGGCTTGACGACTGGTTTTGGTTCTCTGGCCGTCATAACCTTAACGCCTTTCAAACCGCGGCTGGAAAAATTCTTCTTGGTTTTTTGGGACGCACCCGTTGACCGGTGTTTTGACTTCGCTTTAGCGGTCGGACTAACTTTTGGTTTAAAAACCGCCTTCGCTTTGGCCTTCGCTGATGCGGACGCTTTGACCGGCAGTTTCTTAGATTTTGGCTTGGTATTTTTAACCATATGACAAAATATTTATTTATGAAACGATTATTCTAAGAAGCGGTGATTTTTCTCAGCTTATCCATCAACGCGTTCAGGCGCTCGCTGTCGCCGGCCTTTTCCGCGCGAAAAATCTCTTGCTGGAGACCATGCACTTGCCGCTGACGGTCATATTTCTTAAGTTCGGAAATAATGTTGATTATCTCAGCTTTGACCTGATCGGCATTATAATCATAAAAATCCTTTTCTCCCAAAAGTACGAGCTTATCCAAAGTTTTTTCCGACCCGCCCTCATCTTCCGCCAAATGGGCGCGGAAACTTTCATAGCTCAAAGAGGCAGATTTATTATAATAGATAATTAAATTTCTGTAAAACTTAGCCAAAGGATCATTGCTGATAATTTCGGGGGCAAGATTGGAAACGCAATAGGAAATGTACTCCGGAAATTTTATCAGTAGCGACATCAAAAGCTCGGCTAGTTTATCATCGCGGCTCATTTCCGGAATCAAGGGCTGATTTTCGGTTTTATTATGGCTAAGCTTAGCATTCCCTGTATTTATGTTAAACCTAGTGGCCTCAGTCTTTAATACGCCGTGCTTTGATTGCCACTTCACGAACTCGGCGCGGGTATCAGGCTCGGAAAAGCCCAAATCCTCGCTTAATTTCTTGAGCCAATGACCCTGTTCCATCTTATTTACGACCAAATCTATCATCGCAAACATCTTAGCGCTCACGGCGCGTTTATTGTCTAAAATATTCAAATCCAGCCCGGCGCTCACTTTCTCAAAATAATATTCTAACATCGGCTTGGCGCTCAGAACCGCGGCTTTAAATTCTTCGGGATTATTTTTTAAGCATTCGTCCGGGTCTTTGCCCGAACTTAAAACGATAATCTTCAGATTCATTTCCTGAGCCAATACTTCCTTAATTCCCCTGTCAACGGCCATTTGCCCGGCCGCGTCCATATCAAAGAGCAAAGCGACGTTAGACGTGAACCTCTTAAGCAGAGCAACCTGTTCGGTCGTCAGGGCGGTTCCCGAAGACGCGACGACATTCTTAAAGCCGTGATTATGGCAAGAAATGGCGTCCATTTGGCCTTCCACGACGATTGCCAGGTCTTCTTGCCTAATGGCGCTCTTCGCCTTATTTAGAGCGAATAAAACCCGACTTTTATCATAAATCTTCGTTTGCGGACTATTGATATATTTACCCATCTTTTCTGTCGCTTCCTTATTCGGATTGACCCGGGCCGTAAAAGCGATGAGGTTATTATTAACGTCCCAAATCGGGAACATTATCCGATCGCGGAAACGGTCATAATAGCCGCGCCCAGCTCCGCCGCGCGCTTCTTTCTTAATGCTGAGGCCGGCTAAAAATATTTCTTCATCCGTATATTTCTGGCCGATCAAAGGCCGGACTCTGAGAAAATCATATAAGCCGCTCCAGGAATCCAGGCTATAGCCCAATTGCCATTCACTAATGTTTTCAGCGCTCAGTCCGCGTGTTTCCAAATACTCGCGCGCCTCGCCGCCGGTTGTCGTCGTCAGAATATGAGCGTAATATTTTCCGGCCAGTTCCATAATATCTAAGAGGCGATTGCGCTCAGAATAGTCCTGCTTATTTTCGTATTGCAGAGTCACGCCGGCTTTCGGGGCGAGCAAGCGCAGAGTTTCCATAAAGCCCAGCCCTTCCCTTTCCATGATAAAAGAAAAAACGTCGCCGCCGCGGCCGCAGCCGAAGCAATGCCAGATCTGCTTTTCCGGAGAAATCACAAAAGACGGGGATTTCTCGTTATGAAACGGGCAAAGCGCTTGAAAATTAGCGCCGACCGCCTTGACGGGAATGTATTCCCTGATGACTTCCACGATATCCAGTTTTGATTTTATCTCTTCCGATTGGCTCATATTAATCCGACTATAAAATCTCTTTGGTTAAATGAATAAATCCGGCAATAATAAATCTTTTAATCTGGCCATCTCTTTGGCCACGACTTCCCCGTCGTATTCCCCGTTATGGCGGTTAAAGCCCTGGTAGCCCGGGCGCTTCTGGTCCAGATGCAAATTAAAAGTCACTGTCTCCCGGCCGTCCTTACTTTTATTCTCCGTAAAATAAATATGAAAACGCGGATAAAAATCCCGAGAAAAGCGGCGCGCGAAACTGGCCTGACCGCCCTCGCGTTCGGGGATCAAAGCATAACCGGCTCGGCGCAGCCAAAGAGCCGGCGCTTCGTTCAATTGTTTTTTATTGGCAATCAATTGCATTCTTTATTTATGTCTAAAGACTAAAAATTTATAAACCAAGAAATTCCAGACGGCTAAAGCGAGATTGACGATGATCTGCGCCAGGATATACCAGACAGCGAACCTATAAACGAGCGTGTGCATGAAGAATCCGTTGAGATATAGGCCGACGACGGCGTTCAGCATATAAACTGATAATTGGCCGATGACCTTATCCTGCCGGTAATTGCGAAAGGTCCAGAATTTCTGGAGCGTGAAACTAATCAGGAAGGCCATGATGAAAGCCGCGCTGGTAGAAAATATCAGGCTCCAGCGAAAGAGCCCGTGGAAAAAATATAATAAGACCAGATCCGTTATTCCCGCCGTGCTTCCGGCGACGATGAATTTTATCACGGCTTTATGGCGATCGCAGATATAATAAATTCTGGGATAACGGCGAGAGAAAAAATGGCGGAACCGGAAATAAAGACGGTTGATCAGGGACATAAATTATTTAATCCAATTATAGTTAGCGAACACCCAATTAGCCAAACTCTTGCTGTCTTTGAAGCGGCCGTTCTTATCCTGAGAATTAAGCACGACGGAAATCACTTCGCGGCCGGATTTGTCTCTCAGGCGGCCAACAAAACAATATCCGGCCTGCTCGGTATAACCGGTCTTCCCTCCCAAAACGGTTAAAATCTGCTGTCCCGAATCAAAAAGAAGATAATCGGTGGACTCTATTTTCTTCTCGCGGCCGACCAAAGTCGTAAACTGATAATCCGGCCGAGTCGTCGCGTCACTTATTTCCGGCCGCTTAAAAGCGGCCTGAGCCAGTAGCGCGACTTCGCGCGCCGTTGATAAGTTATCTTCGCTCAATCCGATCGGGTCTGTAAAAGAAGTCTGGCTTAATCCCATTTTCAGCGCTTGGCTATTCATCTTGGTAACGAACTCGGTTTCACTAAGACCGCTGGAGTGAACCAGGGCTAGAGTCGCACCGTTATCGGACGCGACTAGACTGGTATAAAATAAATCCTTAACCGTCACTTCATCGCCTAAAAACAAATTCAGGCGCCCGCCCTCGACTTTGTCCGCTTCCGTAATTATATAGGTATTATTCCAGCCCGGATTATTATCCAGAAAGACTAAGGCGGTCATGAGCTTGGTGATGCTGGCAATCGGCTGAGGTTCGTCCGCTTTCTCGGTAAAAAGGAAAAAATGATCGTTCGCCATCAGGACTGCGCCTCTTTCCGCGTCAATTTCCGCTTTGGGCGCGCCCGGATTAAGCGTCAGGGTTTGCGCTCCGAAAGTAACGGCCGGCAAGCCGTGGAATCCGAAAAATAAAGTGGCGATTATATTAACAATAGCTGTCCAAAACATTTTTTTGGTAATTAATTTTTATTCCGTGCAGATTTTTTCTTTCGCTCAACTTTGTTCTGCCGTCGCGGCCAAAACCGTATTCAGAGATTCCGCCTGATTAAGCTTCTCATAATCCGGCAATTCATCAACACCTTTTAACCCGATAAAACGGATAAAATCATGAGTGACCGTATAATAATTTTCATTCTTCGTCTTTTCAAATTTTTCTTCAATCAAACCGCGCAAGAGCAGATTGCGGATAATCAAGCTGCAATTAACGCCTCTGATTATATCTAACTCCAGTTTGCTGATCGGTCCGCGATAAGCGATGATGGTTAGGGCTTCCAGGCTCGGCTGAGATAATTCCCCGCTCGTTTCGTCTTTTAAAAATTCCTGGACCAGCCCAGCGTTATCGGCCGCGGTCGTCAGCTGATACTGGCCGTTATTTTTTATAACCGCCAAACCGCGTTCGCTTTGATTATAATCGGCCGTCAGCTCCGTTAAAGCGTCCTCCAGTTCTTTAGTCTTTGCTTTTGTCGCCGCCGCCAGATCCTTTAAGGATAGGGGTTTGAGAGAAACGAATAATAGGGATTCTATTTGTGACTTTAGGGACATAAATATTAATTGAAAATTGAAGAATTAAAAAATTAAATCTGATCATTTAAAGGCTCTTTTCGACCCATTGACTGATATGAATCTCGCTGAAGAGCTCGTCCTGCTCAAAAAATAATTCTTTCTGTTTTGCCAATTCCAGGACGGCCAGGAAATTAACGATTACTTCGGTCCTGGTCGCGGACGAAGCGAGTAATCGGGAAAAATTAACTTTTATCTTACTCAGGAGTAATTGTTTGATGGCCAAAATCTTCTCCTCAATATTTATTTTCGGTTCCAAGGTTCTTTCCGGCAAGGCTTCCTCTTTCAGTCTCTCCAGCTGTTTAGCCAGATTATCCAGTAAAATTAAAAAACATTTATGGAGCAGGACGACGTTCAATTTCACGGGCGGACAGAAGACCGGAAGATTAAGTCCGCCGCGGCGATTCTTAGTCAAAGGCGGCAGGAATAAGCGACGGCCGGACAGGCTCAGTTCTTTGACTTTTTGGCTGGCGGCGATGAATTCCTTATACATCTTCAACTGCCGCTCTAAGTCGCCGATTTCCTCCTCTTCTGCGCCGCTATAAAGATACGGCAGAAGCGCTTTGGATTTGATGAATAACAGCTTGGCGGCGATGACCAGAAAATCCGCCAGCTCTTCCGGAGGGATTCCTTTATTGGCGCGGATATAAGCGACATACTCATCGGCAATCTTGGCTAGAGCGATTTCGGTTATATCCATTTCCTCGCTCTCAATCAGACTTAGCAATAAGCCGAAGGGACCGGAAAATTTTTCAGTCGTCACGTCCATCATAATTATTAATTCCTGCGCCGATTATTATTTAACCGCGGCGGCCTTCTCGGCTTCCAGAGCTTTCGCGGTATATAAGTTGCCACGCAAACATTGATAACCGGCGGCATGCTCCTTACTGTTTATATCCATTCCGACATAAGCAGTCGATGAATTTCTGGCGGCTTCGGCGATGGAATCCGTCCGGAAAGTCGCGCAGAGTTCAAATTCTTTATCGCCGATCTTATTATAGACGATCGGCGCTTTGGTTTCCGGATCGATCAGAGCGGCGGCGCTCACATAAACATTCTTATCGGCCCGGAACTCTTCCAAATTCGCCGGCAATTTACTGTAACGGTCATAATAGCTGTTCATGGCGTTTTCAATATTATAGATATTCTGAATCAGGGCCTGATCCAGGCGGCGATTACGCGCCGTTTTCGGCGATTCCACGAAAAACCAGGCGGCGACGAAAGCGGCCAGAACAAAAACTAAAGTCGCGCCAAAAAAAATCTTGACGACTTTATCCGGCTTGTCCGGATTGGCGCGCTTGATGTCATAAAAATAAAAAGAAAAAGTGAGGCCTGAAATAAAGAGCATGACCAGGGCTTTGAAAATAAAACGGCCGGTCAATTCGCCCGACAGAAAATTATTGATGACGCCGATGAAAACACCGAGGATAGTCAGGGAGGAAACTAAAATGATGAAATATGTCAACCAGCGGCGGATATCCGAATCCTTTTCCAATTCCCCTTTATGCAAGCCCCTATTAATCAGCCCGGAAATCAGGTAAAAAATCGGCGCGGCGATAAACAAAGCCGAAATCGCGAATTTAAGCTGGCCGTCAACGCTGCTATAAGAATTTAAGACATCAGGGATTACTTTATCGATGATGCTGAAAAGAATCATCCCGAAAGCCAGAGCCGTGAAAATCAGAGCCGCCAGAGAAAGCAGATAATAAAAAACGTACTTAGCACTGTGTTGGTTATTCATATGTTTTTTGTTCCCGTCCCGAATCGCCAGGATAATAGAAATTATCAAGATGACCGGCAAGGGTAAAATTATAAAAGCTAAAAGCATAGTATTGAAGGCGACTGACATAAGCTCAGTTTAAAATTTAATTTAAAATTCCGCGTTCTTGGGCGTCCGCGGAAAAGGAATGACATCGCGGATATTAGCCATGCCAGAAAGATACATAATCGCGCGTTCAAAGCCGAGGCCGAAACCGGCGTGCTTAACCGAACCAAAACGGCGCAAATCCAGATACCACTGATAATCCTCAACTTTCAGACCCATATCTTTCATGCGCTGAATCAGGTTTTCTAAACGCTCTTCTCTCTGACTGCCGCCGATAATTTCGCCGATTCCCGGAACGAGCAAGTCCATCGCGGCCACGGTCTGGCCATCTTCGTTCAGGCGCATATAAAAAGCTTTAATGTCTTTAGGATAATCAATGACGAAAACCGGTTTCTGATAAACTTTATCGGTTAAATAGCGCTCATGCTCAGTCTGCAAGTCAATTCCCCATTTTACCGGATAGACAAATTTCTCGCCGGACTTTTCCAGAATCTTGATCGCTTCGGTATAAGTGACGCGGCCGAAATCGGAACTGACGATATTATTCAAGCGCTCTAGCAGGCCGGTATCGATGAACTTATTGAAGAATTCCATTTCTTCCGGCAATTCTTTTAAGACATAAGCGATTAAGTATTTGAGCATCTTTTCCGCCAGATCCATATCCTCGTTCAGATCGGCGAACGCTATTTCCGGTTCCATCATCCAGAATTCGGAGGCGTGCCGGGTCGTATTGGAATTTTCCGCGCGGAAAGTCGGACCGAAAGTATAGACTTTATTAAGCCCCATAACCAAAGCCTCGGCGTTAAGCTGGCCGCTGACAGTCAAGCCCGCTTTTTTCCCAAAAAAGTCGGCGCTATAATCGATTTCACCTTTTTTATCCTTAACGGGATTCTTTAAATCCAGAGTCGTAACCTGAAACATTTCCCCGGCGCCTTCGGCGTCGCTGGTGGAAATTATCGGGGTCTGAACATAAGCAAAACCTTCTTCCTGAAAAAATTTATGGATCGCGTAGCTCAGAACCGAACGCAGGCGGAAAACCGCCGCAAAGGTATTGCTGCGGCCGCGCAGATGCGCGATCTCGCGCAAAAATTCAAAGCTATGTTTCTTCTTCTGGAGCGGATAGTCTTCCGGCGCCTGATTAAGTATAATAATTTTTTTAGCCTTGAGCTCAAAAGCCTGGCCGGCCGCGGGCGAGGCCACGAGTTCGCCCTCGATTTCCAAAGACGAACCGACGTTGATTTTCTCCACTTCGGAAAAGTTTTCCAAATCATTGCCGAAGACTATCTGCAGACTCTTGAAGAAAGAACCGTCATTGAGTTCAATAAAACCGAAATCTTTGGCCGAGCGCGCGGTCCTGACCCAGCCGGCGACGTTTATTTTTTTATTCAAATAAGCGGGCGTGTCTTTATATAATGATTTAACGGTAGAGTAAGGCATATAAAAATAAATAAATTTACTTGGAATTTTCACTATTTTCCACTTTTACTATTACGAAACTTGGCCAAGCGTGATTATTGAGTCAATCTCTTCCCGCTTTACGGCGTTAATCTCTTCACGTCCCTGGGCAAAAAGCAGGCCTCCTTAATATTACTGAGATTGAGCATCTTCATGACGATGCGCCCCGGACCTATGCCGATGCCGCTATGGCTCGGACAGCCGTAACGGAAAAAATTCAGATAATCTTTTAATTCTTCAAGGTTCATCCCTTTTTCAACCGCTTGTTTTTCTAAAACATCAATCCGGTGTTCGCGCTGCGCCCCGGTGGTAATTTCCAAACCGCGATAGAGCAAATCAAAACTCTTAGTCAGGCTAAGATTATCCTGATGGCGCATATGATAGAAAGGCCGGGCCGCAATCGGATAGTCGGTCACGAAAACAAAATCATGGCCCGTTTCTTTCTTGATGATCGCACCCAATTCTTTTTCTTCTTCCGTTGAAAAATCAAAATCCTTCTCGCTCTTAATTTCGGCCGCTCTTAATTTTTCTTTGGCCGCCGCTAAAGTTATCTTTGGAAAAGGCTTAGTCGGTACCTCTATATCAATTCCTAAATCTTCCTTAACTTTTTGGAATCCGGCGATAAGAGAGTCTTCTTCAACGCTCATCAGTTCGATATAATCGATAAATGATATCTCCAAATCCCAACCGGTAAACTCGGTCACGTGGCGGCTGGTAAAAGACGGCTCGGCGCGGAAAACCGTACCGACCATAAAAACTTTCTCCAGGCCGGAAGCCATCGCCATCTGCTTATAAAATTGCGGCGACTGGGCCAAATAGGCTTTCCGATCAAAATATTTTACCTCAAATACTTCCGAACCGGATTCCGAAGCCGTGTTCATAAAACAAGGCGTGTAAATCTGGATGAAATTATTATCCAGCCAATATTTCCGGCAGCCCTCTTCCAATTTTGTCCAAACTTTAAAAATCAGCTGATGCTCTTCCTGGCGCAAATCCAGCCAGCGCCAGTCAAAGCGATTTTCCATATTCGCTTCATTATCGGCTTTTGTCAAAACCGGTATGGGCAGGTTTTCGTCGGCTAAAGATATAAGTTCCGCGACGCCGGCCGCCAGTTCGAAATCTTTGACAGGGTTCGGATCGTTTTTCTTGGCCGGTTTTTCCTGCAGGGTGCCGGTGACTCTAATCACGCTTTCTAAAGTTAATTTCTCCGCCAAATCAAAGCTGGCGGAGCCGGAGACGAAAACAACCTGCATTGAACCGGAAATATCGCGCAAATCCACAAAAACTAAACCTTTATGAGCGCGCAAATTCCGCACCCAGCCGGCGATAGTCACTTCCCCGCTACCCTGTTTTTTCGCGGCCGCGATTAAAGTTCTTGACATAAATAAAAAGAGTTTTTAATTTATAATCCTAAATTAAAACTTAAATTATGGATATTTTTTATACTTAAATATTAACTGATTTCCGGTATTTTAGCAAGAAAAAAACCGCCCGATCTGAACGGTTTTTTAATAATTCGCCATTAAATCCCGATTAAAAATGAAATTTTATAAACTTGTCCAGTAGTCCATTCAGTTCTTTCAGGATCTTGTTGTCTATTTTTAATTTTTCTGCCGATTGAAAGCGATTATCAACCATAAAACGCATTAATTTAATACAATTATCTGTTATTGTCAATAATTCAACTTTAGGAATGCCGGTAGCCAGGCGATCTTTCTCAAAACAGCCGCCGCAAACTAACCCGCCGTTCAACAGGTTAAAATAATTATTGCCCGGACTGACCGCTTCCTGACACTCCAAACATTTATACATCTCCGGTTTATAGCCAAGTTCCGCTAAAAATTTAACGGTAAAAAAGGCCAGAACCAATTCCCCGTCTTCCCGCTTGAACCCGGAAAAATCGTTTAAGATTTCCAGCCATCTGACCAATAAAAAAAATAAGCGTTCGTCGCTCTGATTTTCTTTAGTCAGCCGGCCAAAGAGATTAAGGGCCTGACCGGCGTAATAAAGTTTATTTAAATCTTCCCTGGTTCCTAGATAGGCGGCGCGCGTAATCGCCGCCCCGATGTAATCAAAGCCTTTACCTTTAACAATCATCAGGTCGGCCAAAGTCAGCGGCTCAATATGGCCGGCTAATTTGGAACTTAATTTTTTTGTGCCGCGCGCGACCAGCGTCAGTTTTCCGTAAAGAGGCGTATAAACCGTTACCAGGCTGTCATTTTCCTTATAATCCTGACGATTGAGTATCAGCGCGGGGGTATTTTTGGTTTCGTCCATAAAAGCCATATTTTAGAGATGCCGGCCCTTCTTTAGAAACGACAAGCTCTGTTTTAAGACAGCGATTACCGATATTATTAAGGATTTAATTTTGATGCCACAGAAAGATTATGCCTTAAGAATCTTTAAATTAACAAAATAATAGTTATTACTGAGTGAAATTTCTCCAATAATTTATTGTGCGATTTGTTGGACTGAGGACGTTACCTCGTGGAACATTTATATTATCTTTAATAGTATATACGATTACGTTATCCATTCTCATCCACTCATCTTTTGGACAAGTCCAAGTACCACCGAAAAATGCACGCATATTTAAAGTATCAATGCCTAAATCTTTAGTGCGCCTCCAAAGTATATGAGTTAGCTGAAAAACAAGTTTACCGTCAAAATAAGCTTCAAGTATACCATCGTAATTACTATTACCATTGGCATCTATGGTATTTAGAACTGTTCTATAGGTAAGATTATGCCACTCTCCTGCAGTACAGGTAGCTAACCCTCTTGAAGTATACCCTACTTCAATAGTTGAAGGTGAAAAATCCACATCATCAGCGTAATCACCACCCCACCAATAGGAATCGCCGTACATATCTAACCGGCTGTCGGGGAAATATAGGTAGAAAACTATACGGCCGTATTCTTTAAACATCAAACCATTTGCAAAACCATCATACCCATCGGGCCTATCCATTTGTCCTTCGACTTCAGCATTTCCACCCTTTAGTGATGGTATTTTTGCTCCCTCGCCAAAGTCAAAACCGGGCTCAAACATAACATCATATGAGAAATATAATTCTTCATATTTTCCATTTAAAGTTGTCCACCAAACCATACTTCCTTCACCTCCGCCACGTGTACCTTCTTGGAAATTCATCTGTAAAGCTTTTGTGCTATCGCTACTGTCAGTAGTATCTTGAATAATATTTAGTGTAGATCTTTCGCCCCATTCGGGATTTCTAAAATCTTCTCTCCATTCATCATCTCTATAATTCCCCAAGGTATTCCTTTCAAAATCATGTTTAAAAACAATATTCAGATCGTTAAGGCTGTTTATTTGTCCATTTGCTGCTGAACAACTTCCACAACTCACACTCTGCCCGCAATTATTCGTCTGTGTACCGCATTTTCCAGAACAAGTTGTAGATGAGGATTCAGGAACACAAGGAGGGTTCGCGCATCCCCCGCAGTCCCCCGGACAGGTCGAGCAGGATTCGGTGGCGGTGGTGCAGGTGCCGTCGCCGCAAAAGTTGGTTACTATACTTCTAAATATTGGGACTGTTCTACCGACAGAGCTCAAGTTATTTCCATAAGGAATCCCAGGGATACCGGATTTGAATTTATATAAAATTACGTTATCCATTTCTAAATATTGATCTTGAGAAGGCGCGTATTGAGGAAGTAGCCCCCCCATATGAGAACCAAAGGATAATAAATTAATATATAAATCCTCTGTTGTCCTAAATAAAACATTTTTTATTTGAGAAATCAAAACTCCGTCAAAAAATCCTTCAACAATACCGTCGTAATTACCCGTACCATTAGCATTGACGGTATTCATAACTACTCGAAAAGTTAAGTTATGAGTTTGTTCTTTATTATGATCTTCCATAAAGAATGGTTGCCCATTATTATTATAAGCATATTCAACTTTTGTCATTGACAGCCAGCTATTATCAGGATTACCCCATTGAAAAGAAGTAGAACCATCAGGATAAGGTTCATCTGGATAATAAAGATAAAATGCCGGTATCCCATTATCTTTCCAGACTGCTCCGGAATAAAACCAATTAGTGCCATTTGCCGGATCATCTTGATACCACCATTTTCCACCTAGCAAAGAATTAAATTTTCCCTCTAATCTCCATTCAAACCCAGGAGAAAATTTAATATCATATGACATATACATTTCTTTCCCATAGGTAGATTCATCAAATCCTGGAAGCCCTAGATGATCTTCAAACGGACCAAGAAACATTCTAAAATTAGCTCCGGTAACTGTGGGAATACCATATATTCCAGCGGGATAATTTAAACGAATAAATTTTGTAACCTTCCCGTTAGTGTAATCGTTTACTATCTGACATTTATCCCAACGATAATCTATAAAATTGTCTGGAAAATCTTCATCCAAATCAGCACGTTGATAATATCCTAGAGCATCATCCTCAAAATCTTGAAAATAAAGAACATCGATATTATTGAGACCCGCTATTGTACATCCCCCGCAGTCCCCCGGACAGGTCGAGCAGGATTCGGTGGCGGTCGTGCAGGTGCCGTCGCCGCAAGAAGCCCCCAA
>Ga0172381_10002561_pt1 | contig 19989 bp, 20 predicted proteins | sample Leawel6488metaG_FD_119754 | JGI IMG/M metagenome (GOLD analysis project Ga0172381, IMG submission 119754) | Leachate microbial communities from a municipal landfill in Southern Ontario, Canada - Leachate well 64-88 metaG | ecosystem: Engineered > Solid waste > Landfill > Unclassified | place...
AATGCCGTTTTTGGGAGTAAAATATGTTTTGATTTCAGAACAAATGGCTCAGGCAAATAAACTTCCGACAAACGATGGAGCTTTGGTTGTAAGAGAACAACTTGGAGAATCTCCTGTGATAAAAGGCTCATCAGCAGACAGGGCGGGCATTAAAGAGTGGGATATAATTATAGAATGCAACGGCCAAAAAATAACTTTAAAAAATCCCTTAGCCAATATTTTACAAAAATGCAAAATCGGTGAAGAAACCCGTTTTACAGTTTTAAGAGACGGAAAAAAATTAAATCTTATTGCAAAACTGGAAGAAAAAACCTAATTATTATCAAGCGACCAAAAAACAGCCCGCGGGCTGTTTTTTGGTCGCACTAATTCTACTTTTGCACTGCACCAATAGTATAAATGTTAGAAGGATTCCAAAGCATATATCCGCGATAATCGCTTCCCAACGAGTCCTGCATTGCTTTAATTTCTTGTTGAACCATCTCGGCTGTATAATTTGCTCCCATATTAAAATCTTGAAGCCACGGCCTAAATTCAGCTAATTTGATTTCAATAGGGGACGGAATTTTCATTTCCCATGGTTCTTCTCCTAAAATTGATTCTTTTATTTTATTTAAATAAATTCTTTTTCTAAGCAAGGCACTATCCATTGAATATTTTACAACTTCATATGGATATTCTGCTGGATTTTTAAAACCAATAAAACCGTTTGCGTAATGCGATGGATACAACATCGGAGAAATATAATCAAAATTTTCGAGAGCATCTTCTAAAATCTGACCAATTCCCATATCAGCCCTGTCAACCGTTGTTTGACCAAATAAATCAACTGATATTACATCACCATCAAGCTCTTTTCTTAAATAACCGAAAAATTCTTTTATTATTTGTGCGAGCGGTGTTTTTCTGTTCCAAACAGGAAAACCCATATTTTTTGTTTCTCCGTCAGAAGGAAATCTTATATAGTCAAAATTTACTTCATCAAATCCGTGGTAAAAAATATCTTTTGCCAAAGAAATATTATAATCCCAAACCTCTACCGAAGCGGGATCAAGCCAAGATAATTTATTATTATCTTCCCATAAAATAGGCTTTAAATCGTTTTGAGTTAAAACTCCTGTTTTCGGATTAATTGCTAATTTTGATGAAAACGTTTTTTTAACATCATAAATTGCTAATTCTGGCCTTGCCCTTGCGTACGCCGGATCCTCAAAAACACTTATCCTTCCTATAACATAGATATTTTTATTGTGGAAAAACCTTACCAAAGAGTCTATGTCTGAAATTGCATAATTATATAAATTATATTTTTTGACCTCAGAAGCGTCTGTTTTATAAGAAACTTTTCCAGAATAATCTTTAATATCAATAACTACCGCATTAATTTCCGTGGTTTCAAAAAGATTTAATAAATAGTTTAAATAAGGCTTAGACCCAGCTGACCAACCAGTAACATAAACTGCTTTTATTATTTCTGGCGGATTTTCCAATTTTGTTGGAGGTTGGGGAGGTAAAACAGGCAAAGACGGTTCTTCGGAACTTGGCGTTGAAACAGCATCTTGGATACTTGAAGTTATTTCTATTTTTTTAGTGGAAAGAGGGCTTTCATTGTGTGAAGTAAAAAAAACACTCGTAACTAAAACAGCTGTCAACAAAATTATAAAAATACTTTTTTTACTACCAAATTCCATAATTATCTATTATATAAAATTCCACACATTAAACAAAACCCGCCAGCTGGCGGGTTTTGTTTAATGTTATTTAAAATCATTCTATTATTCTGTTAACTTGCCATCAAATTCTTCTTCGTCGGCCTCAGCTTCCTCTTTTGTTGCTCTTACAATACCATCTTTGTGGTGAGCTGGAGAATAAATCGTATAAAGCTTTAAGTCTTCTGAATTAGAAACATTTATAACATTGTGTTCTGCCCCTGCTGGTACAACAATTGCTGAGCCATCTTTTACTTCATATTCATTTCCATCAATGATACATTTTCCTTGGCCTTTTTCAAACCTAAAAAATTGGTCATTATCGGAATGTGTTTCCATACCAATTTCTTCATTTGGCGCTAAAGACATCAAAACCAGTTGGCTGTGTTTTGAAGTATAAAGAACTTTTCGAAAATTTCCATTTTCTAAAGTGGCTTTTTCTATGTTTGAACTAAATCCTTTTGCCATATTTTTTTTGTGACTTTAATAATTATATTGCTAGTTAATTGTACTCAAAAAATTTTATTAAAACAACCCCGCCTAAGCGGGGTTGAAAACAGGGGGGCTAACGGGATTTGCACCCGTGATGACTCTGCCACAGAGAGTTGTGTTGCTGCTACACCATAGCCCCCATAAATAAAATTTGTGCCCCCAGTTGGAATCGAACCAACAACTAGATCTTAGAAGGATCCTATTATATCCATTTAACTATGGGGGCTACATTCGCAAACTTAAAGTCTACGATAAGATAGACATCACTTCACGACAAATAGAACTATTTAATATTTTATCATAGAACTTTCTCTTTGACAAGCATAAATTTTTAGGATATAATCTAAAATATCGGGGTATAGTGTAATGGTAGCACGTGTCGTTTGGGACGATTTAGTCTCGGTTCGAATCCGAGTACCCCGACAAATTTATTGTTCTTTTCACATTGAACCCCTTTCTATTGTTTGGTATAATATAGATGCAGGTATAATCAAAACAATCATGAAAACATTGAGTTTAAAAGAACAAGCTATAAGCTATAGAAAAAGGGGCTATTCCTATAATATGATTAGCAAAAATATAAAAGTAAACAAAAGCACCTTAAGTAATTGGCTTAATAAAATTCCCTATTCCCCGAATAAAGAAGTTATGAAGAGAATCGGCTTAGCAAAATTGAAATCGGCTGGTTTTAAGCATAATCAGAAAATGTCAGAAATAAACGAAATGAAAGAACTGGCGAAAAAAGACTTGGGAAGCATAACAGAAAGAGATTTGTGGTTTATAGGAATTGGTTTATATCTTGGCGAAGGAGCCAAATGCTACGAGAACATAGGATTTTCAAATTCCGATCCAAAAACTATAAAAATTATTATCGAATGGTTTAAAAAAAATTGTCATTTAAAAAATAGGAATTTAAATCCATATATTCATGCATATCCCGACAATGATATTAAAAAAACTTTAAACTATTGGTCAAAAATAACTGGTATCCCTAAAAGCCAGTTTGGAAAAACTATTATCGACAAAAGAACTAATAAATCTAGAACAAAAAGAAAAACTTTACCGTATGGCACAATTGATCTACGCGTTAGAAGTCTTGGAGAAAAAAAATTTGGAAGAAGACTACATAGACGAATTATGGGATGGATAGAAACTTCCTTAGAACAAATTAATGCGGGCATGGTGTAGCAGCAGCACGAGACCCTTCCAAGGTCTGAGCAGGGGTGCAAATCCCCTTGCCCGCTCCAAATTGAAAACCGCCTGAGAGGGCGGTTTTTGTTTTATCTTTTTTATGATAAAATGAGATAAATAAAGATAACAAAAGTAAAACAGGCAAAAATCCATGGATAAATTTATCAATTTATACAATTTTATAGACTTTGCAAAAACCAATAGAAAGTACCCAGAAAGCACAGCAAACAATTTAAAGTCAGCTCTAAAAATTTTTGAAAAGGAACTAAATGCCGAAGAATTGAAATCAATAAGTATGGTTGAAAACACTGTAAATGAAATTTTTAGGAGCGTAGTAATCGCTAACAAAGAAAAAAGCATTATCTCTTTAAACACCTATAAAGCACGTCTTTTAAAAGTTATAAAAGATTATAAAAAATATGGAGCTAACCCAAGTAAGATGCAAAGCTGGATTGTAAAAACAAGGAAATCCTCGCCTACAGGCAAACAGATACACCAATCCACACCCCTGTTAATTAAAAAAGATAAACAAGATAAAGATAATAAAATATTATCTAATTTTATCGAAGCTCCTGTGTATAACTGTTACAAAATAGAGTTTTCCTTAAGAGAGGATGCAAAAGCAGTGATTTCTGTTCCAAAAGATATAAGCTTAAAAGAGATAAAGATAATTAAAGCCATTCTAGACTCATTGTCTACTCAAGAATAAAAACCTGTCAGGTAGTGAATTCTGACTTTTTCTCGTAAACAACAAACGGCCCCGCCTGGGCGGGGCCGTTTGTTGTGCTGTCAAAATTCGCTATCTGGCGTACTCTATTACTCTATTTTCTCTTATAACTGTTACTTTAATTTCGCCTGGATATTTTAATTCTTCCTCAATTTGTTCTGCAATTTGTTTGGCTATTTTGTGAGCGCCCAAATCGTCAACCGTATCTGATTTAACAAATACGCGGATTTCTCTTCCTGCCTGAATTGCATAGGTTTTTTCAACACCTTCAAATTTATTTGCAATATCCTCAAGGTCTTTTAATCTTTGTAAATAATTTTCTAGAGTGTCTTTTCTAGCTCCAGGTCTTGAACCAGAAATCATGTCAGCCACCTTTACAATTACAGCCTCCAAAGATTCTGCAGGATAATCATCGTGGTGAGCCCTCATTGCTTTGATAACAGCTTCGGACTCTCCAAATTTTTCCAAAAGTTTAATTCCAATCTCAACGTGAGAACCCTGAACTTGCTGATCAATTGCTTTACCAATGTCATGCAATAGAGCGGCTCTTTTTGCCACCTGAGTGTTGGCTTTCAGCTCTTCTGACAGGGTTTCAGCTATTATGGCCATTTCCATTGAGTGTAACAAAACATTCTGACCATAACTTGTTCTGTAGTATAGTCTTCCTAAAACTTGCACCAGTTTGTCGTTTAATCCAATGACTCCTGTTTCATAAGCTGCTTTTTCACCAGCTTCTTTTATTTTTTGAGAAATTTCTGCTTTTGCTTCCTCAACTTTTTCCTCAATTTTTGCCGGCTGGATTCTACCATCTTGAATTAATTTTTCCAAGGCAACTTTTGCAATCTGCCTTCTAATTGGGTTAAATCCAGAAATAACAACTGACTCGGGAGTTTCATCAACAATTAATTCCACTCCTGTTAACTTTTCAAAGGCTCTGATGTTTCTACCTTCTTTTCCAATAATTCTGCCCTTTAAATCTTCGTTAGCAAGCAAAACAGTTGTTGTTGTTAATTCTTGGGTTTGTGAAACTGCACACTTCTGAATTGCTAAAGAAATTATTTCTCTTGCTCTTGATTGAAGTCTTTCTTGACCCTTTTCTTCCATTTTTTTTATTCTCTCTAAAATTTCTTTTTCACTATCAACCTCGACTAAAGACAATAGTTCCTTTTTTGCGTCTTCTCTTGAAAGATCAGCTACTTTTTCTAACTTGATTTCAGCCTCAGCTCTCAATTTTTCTAAATCCTCTTTTATCTTCTTTAGTTTTTCTACTTTATCCTGAATCTCTTTTTCTTTTTCTTCAAAAGCGGTGATTTTTGTGCTTAACAAACTTTCTCTACTTAACAAAACTTGCTGAGCTTTTAAAAATTCTCTTCTTCTATCGTCAACATCTTTTTGGGCTCTTTCTACAATATCAGACGCTTTTTGCTCAGCCTTTTTTATCATCTGAGACGTCTCTTCTTTAACGTCAGCTACTTTTTTCTCTAATCTTGCCTCTAACGTTCCTGCTCTTCTTTTTGCGATTGATTGCCTTGTGTAATATCCAATAATTGCACCCAATATTACAGCAACAGCAGAAAACGCAACATAAATAATAACTTGATTCATAATTTTCCTAATTTTAAATTTTCAATTTTAAATTTTAAAAAAATATTTTAATTTTCAAAATTTAAATATTCGAATTTGATTTAAAATTTATAATTTAGTCTTTAAAATTTTTACTAAAATAAACTCACCTTACTCGGTGAGCTTGCATATGATATATTAAATAAAAATTTTTCAGAAGGTCCTTACTTTTCTCCTCCAATCACTTCATCAATCAGACCGTATTTTTTGGCTTCTATCGAAGTCAAATAAAAATCTCTATCAGTATCTGATGAAATTTTACTTAAGGGTTTTCCTGTATGTTCAGCTAAAATAGCATTCAATTTTTCTCTCATCTTTACAATTTGTTTTGCAGTAATTTCAATATCTGCTGCTTGTCCTTGCATGCCTCCAGCTACTTGGTGCAAAAGTATTTCAGCATTGGGTAGGGCGAATCTTTTTCCCTTTGTTCCTGATGCCAAAATAACTGCTGCCATTGATGCTGTAAGGCCTATGCAAATGGTAGAAACGGGGCACTTTAAATACTGCATTGTATCGTAAATTGCTAATCCAGCTGTAACTGAACCTCCTGGGCTATTTATATAGAGTTTTATGTCTCTTTTTGAGTCTTTGGATGCTAGATAAAGCATCTGTGCTATTACTAAGTTTGCATTTAAATCAGTAACAGGACCCACAAGAAAAATTATGCGCTCTTCTAAAAGCCTTGAAAATATATCGTATGCGCGCTCACCGCGCTGTGATTTTTCTACAATAGTTGGTACTATTGGCATGTAACTTTTTATTATGTGTAGTTATTTTGAAAGATTTTCTAACAAACTGAAAATCTTTTCATTATAAATTACTCCTTTAGTATACTCTTTTAGCTGGTTTATGTCAATTTTGTCTAATTGCTCTTTTGAAAAGGTTTTTATTGATTTACTTACCTCTTCTTCTGTTTCTTCTTCTGAAACTTCGATGTTTTCTTTTTTACCAATCTCTCTTAAAACTAAAAATCCGCTTAATCTTTTTTCAGCTTCTTTTTGAAAGGTTTCTTTTAGTTTTTCTTCTGTTTGTTTTACGGTGGCCAAGTATTGCTCAAAAGTCAGCTTCATATTTTGAGTGACTTTTTGCTTTAAATCTTCCATCAACCTTTCTTTTTCATATTCCACCATAGCTTCTGGCATTTCAAATTTCACTTTTTCTGCAATTTTTTCTAAAATCTGACCCCTTACTCTTTGTTTTTCAGCTTCTTTTTTTTCAATTGTAATGCCTTCTTTAATGCTTCCTTTTAATGCAACCAACGTATCAAAGGCACCAAGCTGTTTTGCAAACTCATCATTTAATTCGGGCAGTTCCATTTTTTGAACCGATTTTAATTTAACTTTAAAATCTCCCTCTTTCCCAGCTAAATTTTTTTGCGGAGAATTTTCGGGAAATTTTGCCTTAAATTCCTTTTCTTCGCCAGCTTTCATCCCAACAATCGCTTCTTCAAACTCCTTCATAAATCCTCCCTCGCCCAAAATAAATTTATCTTCTACTTCCTTGCCGGCATTAATATCTTTGTTTTGATATGTAATTTCAATAAAATCTTTGTTTTCAGCTGGAGCGTTTTTAACAGTAAGCTTTGCCCTTGTTTTATGCAAATAGTTTAAAGATTCCTGCACTTCTTCTTCTGTAACGCTAACTTCTTTTCCTTTTACTGTTTTTGCAATTTCTTTGTAATCAGGCAAATCAACATCAGGCAAAACAGTAATTACTGCTTTAAATATAAATGGGTTACCTTTAGCAATTTTTACAATTGAAACTTCGGGCTGACCGATTGGCTCTAGGTCATTTTCCCTTACATAGTCAGAATAAACGTGTTGCACAGCATGATCTCCTGCTTCCATTAAAAGCGCTTCTGGTTTAAGCTTTTCTTCAATCATTGATGCAGGCGCTTTTCCTTCTCTAAACCCATCAACTTTTACATGTCCCCTTAAATGCTCTAAAGCATGCTCAAAATGATGCTGAAACTCTTCAGCTGTTAACTCAAATTCTAATTCTATTTTTGACTTTGGCAATTTTTTTTGATTTACTTCCACAATCTTGTGAGCGAGGCGAACAAGATTGCCTCGTCCCGCTTAGCGGGACGCTGGAGACCTTATCCGTCGTTAAATTATTTTAAGAATAATATTGTCCAGTTTAGCCTTTTTTCTGCAAAAAATCAACTTTTTCACCGTTAAAATAGAAAAGCTCGTACCTGATGAGATACGAGCGGTCATTAGGAGGAAGATTTTTTTGCCGTCAACTGTTTTGCTCTCTAGGCAAGATTACACACTCGGGTTGTGTACAGAGTAATTCTCCGATGGTGAGCGTCCCTTTCTGCCATTTTTCCTGATTTTCAGGATTTAACCCGCCTCGCCGACCGGTTAAAAACTCCTCTTCGGTGACCCCTTCTTTTTTAAGAAAAGCTGGGACGTCCGCGACAATCTGCTCAAGATTGGTGACAGAATGAATAAAAAGGTCGTTTAATTCATCAATTCTCGTTCCAGCCGTAGCCAATTTTTCCCTAAGGTTCCCCGCGACACAATATCGCAAAAAACGAGCTGTGGCATCGGCGAGCGTTAGGACAGAAACGGGTGTATCAAGCAGTCCACTCAGAGCATCCACAGACCCCTCGATAAAAGGACGCATAACGTCACGTTCCGGACTATCCACAGGCATATTTTTCAAAAAATCCGAGTTTTGCATAACTACTTCCCAAACTTGTTGTTTGGTCGGTCTCATTTTATATCCTCCTTGCGGTTTAAGGTGCAAATAAACTTAATACAATATTAATAACATACCACAAACAATAAGTCAAAAAAAGATAACCTGTTGAAACCTTAATGGCTCAACCCTTTTGAGGTTGAGCCGTTGATCAAAAACTAAATTTTTTTTGCAATACTAATCTTTATATTTTTTTAATTCTTTTTTGGCGTTTTTTATAAATTTTCCAAATTGTCTATCTTTCTTTATTTTATCAAACGCAGTCATCTCATAATGCTCAACTTCTTTTTTTAAATTGATATAATTAGAATATTTTTTTTCATCCAGTTCGCCAGATTTTAACGCCGACAAAACTGCGCATCCTGGTTCATGAATATGAGCGCAGTCAACATATTTACATTTTTTAGCTAAAAGATTTATCTCATCAAACGAATCATCCACGCCTGTGATTACATCTGTCATTCCCACCTCGCGCATTCCCGGATTATCTATCACAATGCCCCCATTTTCCAAAAAATACATCTCCCTGCTAGTGGTAGCGTGTCTTCCTCTACCATTACCAGTGCTTATATTTTCTGTTTTTATAATATTTTTTCCAAGCAATTTATTTATTAAAGAAGATTTACCAACCCCAGACGATCCCAAAAAACAATATGTTTTTCCCTTTAATATATATGCCTTTAGCTCGTCTAAACCTTCGTTGGTTGTATTGCTAGTTAAAATAAAATCAATTTTGCCAAATCTATTTTTTAACTGTGCCACCTTTAATTCTAATTCATCCTTAGAAATTAAATCTATTTTATTTATTATAACAACGGATTTTGCGCCCCCATCCTTAACTATGGCAAAATACCTTTCAAAGCGATTTAAATTAAAATCTACATCAACTGATTCAATAACAAACGCCACATCAATATTTGTTGCTATAATTTGTGTTTCACTTTTACCGCTGTATTTCCTTTTTATTATTGTCCTTCTTGGCAACACACTATGAATTACCGCCTGTCCTTTGCTCGCCTCACTAATTGCAACCCAGTCTCCCACAGCAGGGTAGTCTTCTCTTGAGAAAGCAGTAAACATTTGCTTTCCGGTCACCTTGCCAAAATATTCTCCATCTGCATTTTTAACCTTATAAAGACCCTTATGCTCGGCAATAACCCTCGCGACCAAAAAACCATCCAGTTTTAATTTTATACGGTTAGATTCAAAAAAATCGCTATAACCCAAATCTTCAATTTTTTCCTCCACTTTTTTCTAATTTTAAATATTATTTTTTAAACTGTTTGGGTCTAAGCCGGGCTTAGACCCAAACTTTAATTACTTTTTACTTCTTAATTAATTTTTTAGTTTTTTCTATAATGCTTTCCTTGCGTTCGGCCTCGTGCATTTTAAACGTCAAGTGTCTTTTTTCCTCTTCTGCCTTGGTTAACAATTTACGGACCTCATAAACATATTTTACAGGCCTTTCTAAAAGAAGCTCCGTTTTATAAAAATGGATATCTTTTTCTAATTTATGAATATCGCCTGAAATACTTTCTGATTCTTTTTTTGCCATAATTTTTCACTTAACTTTTAATTTTTAATACGTTGAGCCAAGCTTTTTATCAAAAACATCTTAATACTTTTTTCAGCTGTTTGGGTCTAAGCCCGGCTTAGACCCAAACTTTATAAAAATCCCACTACAGATCTCTTATCCTTGTTTGTTGATAACATAAAAATTATCGGCAGAATGAATGAAAGAAGGGCAACAATGTTGTATTCGATAGGTGTCATTTATTTTTCTTTTTTAAAATAATTTACTATCCTGCCGGATAAAAATTTATCTTTGGCAACCACATAGAAAAAAATCCTTGAAATGAGCCAAAAAAATAACCAAATAGATAAAAATACAAGAGGCGTAAACCACAATGAATTTAAATAATCTATCACATATACACCGCGGTAATTGCTAACATAATTGCGCATACTTTCATTGGTATAGTTCCCATCCTTATCATAAGTAGGAACAGCAACGTTCGGGTCGCACTCTTTATCTACTCGAAAGCTATAAGAATCATTTATGGTGGAGTTGTGCGAAAGAGGAATTATCTTTCCATCATTACATCTGTAAACATATTTCTGAGGGAAAGCAAAGAAAAGGGTGGCGAATTGAAACATAATAAAAGTAATTATAAAAACTACTTTTAAAAATCTATACCAAATTTTATCATTTAAATTTTCCATATTTTTATTTCTTAATTAATTTTAAATCCTTTTAAAAATTCTATAAGGGTTGCTTCACCAAATAAATATTTATTTAAATAGTATGCTGAAAATAAAGATATAATTAAAGATAAAACAACTGCAATCCTGTGAACTGCTGTGTGACGACCTTCTTTCTCTGGTTCTTTTTTAGATTGCCATACACTTAAACTTTTCATTATAAAGTAACCTGCTATAAGAAACCCAGCATATATTGCAAGAGTAATAGTATAAAATATCATTTCCAATATGCCCGCGAGACACCTAACCGTGCAATCTGGCCAACCCGTGAAAGCGAACTTCTCAAATTCATTTCCACTATTATTATTTTTTTCGCTAAAATAATGCAAAAATTGCGTCAATATAGCAATACCTAAATTACCTAAAAAAATAATCCAAAAAATTTGTTCTAAATTATAATATTTAGTTAAGAAAAAAGAGGCTATCCAAATCAAAGAATAAAATCCCACGATATAATAGATTGACTCCCAAAATAATTCCTTAGAAGATTTTTTACTGCACACTATATTTTTATCCATAAATCTATTTTTTCACGATTCTAAAAAGTCTTTGTTTAATTTCAAATAATTAGATATATTATTAATCTTTTCTTCTGATATCGCTCTTTCTCCTTTCCAGTCTTTTTTAGAAGAAATAAAAACAGAAAGGCTTAATAATTCAGGTATTGATTTGTGTATGTGCCTACCTCTTATTTTTAGCCAAATCTTATCTAGAAAAAATAAAGAATTATAAGACTCTATTAGCTTGAAGGTTGCCAGGTTTATTTTTTTTCTTACAACTTTTACATATTGATTAAAAGGTATTCCTTCGCTTGTTACCATATTATTATCCTCTCCTTCAGTGTGCCTAAACATTTTATTTGCTCTTATTACTAAGACCTCTATCCTTGCTAAAGATTTTTGGAAATCTATGCGGGGGGCAATCCATATATCAGAAATTATTTTTTGAATAACAAATATAAATACGCCAGATATAACAATTGAAAATGTTTCGGCCATAAATTTTTTTCTTAATTAATTTTTATAGCAATGGTTTTAATTTATCCAGTAAATGCTGAAACTCAATATAACCGGCTTTTTTATTAAAGTGACCTGCATTTGGTATAAATGTCAATTCAACCCCTAAATTTTTGGCTAATTCTTTTCCATTGTCTAGTCCAACATACGGATCAGTAAACTATAAAATTTTTGGCTTTGTTTTTTATATTTTCCCAATCAAAATCAAACCCACAAAAACTACTGTCCCTATCATAATTTAAAATTGGCTTGATGCCAATAGGTGCTCCAACAAAAATCGCAGCTTTAACTGGATGATTTAATTTTTCCAAAACACGTAAAGCAAAAACTCCGCCCAAGCTGTGACCTATTAAAATTGTGTTTTCAGTTATATCTTTTTCATAATCTTTTAACACATCGAACCACTCACTAATCTTTGATGGAACAATTGGGGGAGAAGGGAATTGTGGAATAATAACCTCGCATTCCTCTGATTCTAATTTTTCTTTCATCCATGGAAACCAATTTTCTCCGGGATGTCCTTCGGTTCCGTGAAATATAAAAATATTTTGTTTCATAAATTTATTTTTTCTTTTTTATGGATAGGCCATAGACATCACACAACTCAATTGATCCCTCTTTTTTGGGCTCACTAAAAAGCACCGCACATAATTTTTTGGTGAACCCTTCTTTATTTATTTTATCACTTAGTGGATAAAAATTCCCATTTTTATCTTCAAGACTATTGACGGCCTTTGCATCGAATTCAATATGTCTATAAGTCAGAAAAATATATTCTGTCTCTGACAAACATGCATGAGTTATTAATTTCATGCCCTCAAGAGCTATCTTTTGTTTCACAGTTGCCGGATTAATCCTTGAACAAAAAATATCTACCCTAACAGCCTGACCTGGATTAGATATTGGAAGTTTAAAGTCATCATATTTAGCACGCTGGTTAGACATAAAATTCGGAGGCCGCGAAAAATCTGTCGGAGCAAAAATTGAAGCTATACATTTAATCTCTTTATCAGTAGGAGATATCCAAAGCCATCTTACTACTTTCGGAACCTTATACCCTTTTTTTACTAGCTCCTCACTATAATTATTTTTTAGGCCTATCTGAGAATCTTTATCAAAATTTTCTTTTTTAGGGTGAATACTAAGCTTAAAATATGGACTCAATTTTCCGGGAAAAATATATAAATGTTTATTAGAAAAAACTATTTTCCAAATCGCCGACCTAATCTTTTTGTCACCGTCCACAACATAAAACCTAAATTTATTTCGAAAAGCCATATTTTGAAAGTATATAATTAACAAAAATGCCCCGCTTATTAATCCAATTTACTCTTTTGAAGAACGCGAATCAAGTTTTAAGCCACACAATTAAACGGCTCAGATGCATCTGAGCCGTTTAATTTTTAACACCTCAACGCGTTGAGGTGTTCAGATTTTAGCTAGATTTTTATGTTATAATAAAATAATGGTCCGTACGTATCTTTCAAAAAATATGAAGAAGATGAACATATCCAAAGAAACTTTGACGGATTTATATTTGAATAAAAAAATGTCCTCTCGCGAGATAGCCGAGAAGCTCGGAAATATAAATGCCAGAACGATAAGAAAAAAACTAAATAAATTTGGCATACAAACCAGATCAGTGTCAGAAGCCTTAACCCGAAAATTTAAGAAGCCTTTTGACAATAATTTGGATAAAAAAGCTTACTTTTTGGGCTTGAGAGCCGGCGATTTTCATGCCAGATGGGCCAGAAAATCAGTAAGAATTCAAACTACTACAACTCATCTTGCTCAAATAGATCTGTTAAAAAATGCTTTTGCAGATTACGGCGAATTGCGCACATATCTAATAAAAAACAAAATAAGGGAGAGTGAGTGGTTTATCTATGTTGATTTACATCCATCTTTTAATTTTCTTATACCAAAGCCAAAAAAAATGCATGGCTGGTTATTAAAGAATAAAAAATATTTCTTTCAATTTTTAGCGGCTTATATGGACTGCGAAGGAAGTTGGAAAGTTCTGAAAAGCCATCAAAAACATACTCGCTTTATATTTAAACTGAGAACTGGTGATTCGGAAATTTTAAAACAAACTAAAAAAATGTTGAAAAAGTTTGATTATCATCCTTGTCTATATTTAGACAGAAAAAAAGGATCTAAAACAAACTATGGTGCTTATAATCAAAATATGTTCGATTTAACTATAAACCGCAAAGACGAAATAATCTCATTAGTGAATAAACTACTTCCCCTAAGCAAACACAGCGAAAAAATAAGAAAGATGAATTTTATCCTGCAGAATAGACACAAAAAATGGGTTGAACTACAAGAGGAATGGGTTCAATTAAGAGCCGATATCAAAACAGAATTATTGAAAAACCAAATTTAGTTATACCAAGAAGGAAACTATCAAGAGGGCAATAATATTTAACACCTTTATCATAGGGTTAATTGCTGGACCAGCAGTATCTTTACTAGGATCCCCCACAGTATCGCCAGTTATTGCGGCTGCGTGAGCAAATGAGCCTTTGCCTCCGTGAGCTCCGTCTTCAATGTATTTTTTGGCATTGTCCCATGCAGCACCTCCTGTTGTCATTGAAATTCCAACAAACAATCCTGTGATTATACTTCCAATTAACAATCCACCCAAAGCTTCAACTCCCAAAAACACTCCAACTAAGATTGGGGCTAATACTGGAATTAAAGCTGGTAATAACATTTCTTTGATTGCGGCTTTAGTAACAATGTCCACACATTTTCCATATTCTGGTTTTGCTGTGCCTTCCATTAAACCTTTTATTTGTTTAAACTGTCTTCTTACTTCTTCAACAACTTTTCCTGCAGTTGTCCCAACAGCTCCCATTAAATATGAAGCAAACAAGTAGGGAAGCAATCCACCAATTAAAAGACCTGCAATAACTTTTGGATCTGATAAAACAAATCCTGAAAATCCTCCTACGCTAACTTCTTCTGTGTATGCAGAAAACAAAACCAACGCAGCTAAACCGGCTGAAGCAATTGCATAACCTTTTGTAACGGCTTTTGTGGTATTTCCCACCGAATCTAATTCGTCTGTGATGTTTCTTACAGATTCGGGCATTCCTGCCATTTCTGCAATTCCACCTGCATTATCTGTAATTGGTCCATAAGCATCAACGGCAACAACAATTCCTGAAATAGATAGCATTGCCATAACAGCTAATGCCACTCCATAAATTCCAGCTAGTTGAAAACTGATTATTGTTCCAAATGCAATTAATAAAACTGGCAAAGCTGTTGATTGCATTCCTAATCCAATTCCTCTAATTATATTTGTTGCGTGGCCAGTTTCGGATGCCTTAGCAATTGATTTTACCGGACCATAGCTTTTTGATGTGTAATATTCTGTGATAATAAACATTCCAACTGCAATTACTAATCCAACTAAAGATGCAAAGTATAAGTTAATTGCAGGTATTGCTTGGTTTGCCATTAATTTTGTGAATACAGGATAAAAAGCGATTGCTGACAAAACTACTGTGACAGCCAACCCTTTGTACATAGCTCCCATTATATTTTTTGATTTTCCTAATCTCACAAAGAAACTTCCGATGATTGAAGTTAAAATTGAAATGCTTCCGATTAGCAAAGGAAGTAAAACAAATTGTATGCTGGTAGGGAACAACAATCCTCCCAAAATCATTGCAGCCACTGTGGTCACTGCATAAGTTTCAAAAATGTCAGCTGCCATACCAGCACAGTCTCCAACGTTGTCTCCGACTTGGTCTGCAATTACTGCTGGGTTTCTTGGGTCGTCTTCTGGAATTCCTTTTTCAACTTTTCCAACTAAGTCAGCGCCCACGTCAGCTGCCTTTGTGTAAATTCCTCCACCAATTCTGGCAAAAACAGAAATTAAGCTAGCTCCAAATCCTAAACCAATTAATCCTTGCATATCTCTTGTTAAAAAATAATATCCAGATACAGCCAACAATCCCAAGCTTACAACCATTAATCCTGTAATTAGTCCTCCTTTAAAAGAAATATTTAAAGCTTTCGCTAATCCTTTTTTTGCTGATTCAGCAACTCTTGTGTTTGCTTGTGTTGAAACAATCATTCCAATAAATCCTGAAACTCCGCTTAACACAGCTCCCAATAAAAATCCAACTGCAACTTTCCAGCCCAAAAAGAAAAGTAAAATAAATAAAACAACTCCAACTATGGAAATTGTTTTGTATTGCCTTTTTAGATAAGACATTGCACCCTCTTGGATTGCCGCAGTTATTGCTACTGCTTTACCGTCGGCAACTGGGGCTCTTCTAATTTGTATAACCAAAAACCATACATAGGCTATAGCAAAAATCGAAACGATTATTGGATAAAAAAGTAAATCCATATGAATTTATATAGCGGAGCGCATAAATTCATGCCGTAATTAAAGCTTGATATATTATACTTTGTTGTTTTGATTACGGCGATGCCTTTATCTCTCTATTACTTATTTATTTTATTTAAAACTTAAAAGTGTCTGATAATTTTTCTATTATTTGGTCTCTTACATTTCTTTCATCCCAACAATCGGTCCTTTTCTGCTGAAAGGCGACCAAACAATCTGTATCAACTGGACGCGGGCACGCCTCTACCAATTCATAACAATCCTGATATTCTTTTATTTTTAGTGACACAATAAAGCAATCTCCATTTTCTGGTTTTGCTGCAAAATAAATAATATTATTTTTCAAGCCAAAAGATTGACAGAAAAAAACATTATTTATATCTTTTTTATTCATAAAAACACCGTCTTTTCCGGCCTCACCCCAGTTTACAAAAGTTCCATTTGCATTATTAATGTTCGGACAAACTTTGGGACCGACTAAAGTTATCGGAGAAGAACAGGCAAATACTTTTGGTTCTTCTATCAAAAAATCATCTGGATATTTAAATTCAAATCCATATTGTGTATTTTTGTATGTTTGCCAATTATCTGAATTAATATATTCTGCCCTAGTCACATCTTTTCTCTGCTGTTCTGCTTCTCTAACATTTCGTTTATTTGCCTCAAATTGAAATTGATACAAAAGAACCGTCACTATTACAATTGCTAAAAGAATATACGAAACTAAATTTACTATCCATACCCCTTTTTTGATAATTTTTTTATCAAAATTTTTCAAAAATAATTTCAGTATCAAATATTCTATATAAACCGACAATAAAAATGCTGCTGCCAAACTAACTAGTATTTGTGTAATTATATATGTTATGCTGGCACCTGGTGGCATCCAAACCAAATATAAAAGGGGTAAAAGTACGGTCATTGCTATACCTGGAAATATACTGATTAAACACCAAATACCTCCGTATATTATGGCTCCTGCGACAGTAGATACTATATTTGCTGAAAAAGAATAGATTAAAGCTTTGCTGTAATTGGTCTTTAAAATTATTTTTAATATAACTGTTTCGACCAAAATAACTGCGATTAAAGCAACTAATGGATAAATAAAACCGATATTAAAAAATATAACAATTAATGAAATGCCAGCGTTAGCCAAGGTAAATCGAGGAGCTGTTAAAAGAGCTACAAAAAGTGCATAAAATAAATAAAACTTAAATTGTTTTTGCATATTTTTTAACCCCATTCTGGGATATAGGGTGTTAGCTACTTGTTTATTTTCTTAATATTTTGATTTTTAATATTGTAATAATACCACCAAAATACCCCTAAGTAAATCTTGACAAATCAACTAATTTTGTTAGTATTATGCTAATATATTGTGTTTTTTACGAAACCTCAACAAACTAAAACCGCCGACTTGATGCCGACGGTTCTTTTTTTACTATTTTTTGGCCCAACTTTTATATTTTTTATATGTCTGGGCTAAGTGTTCACTTCGCTCCCTTATCTTCCTCTTTTTCATCAACAGAGGATTCTTTTTCTGATTTTTTCTTATCTTCCTTTTTGGCTTTCTTCTCTTTTTTTGGTTTTGTTTCTTTTTCTTTCTTTGGTTTTGCCCTGTCATCTGACGGGGCATCCGCCGATGAGGCGGGCTCATCCTTCGTAACTTCAGCGGAAACAGGTTCACCCTCCTTATCGGTAGGAGCTGGAGCATCTGCTGTTTTAATGTCTATTTTCCAGCCAGTTAAATTTGCTGCTAGTCTTACGTTTCTGCCATCTTTTCCAATAGCTAAAGACAATTGATCTGGCGGAACCATAACAACCGCCGTATTTTTATCTTCTACTTTTACTTCAACAATTTTTGCTGGAGCCAAAGCATTTGCAATAAATTTTTCTGGTTTTTCGTCAAAAGAAATTACGTCAATTTTTTCTCCTCCCAATTCATTAATTATAGCCATAATTCTTGTTCCTCTTTGTCCAACACAAGCTCCAATTGGATCAACACCTTCTTCGTTGGTAATAACTGCAATTTTTGTTCTAAATCCCGGTTCTCTAGCAATTGATTTTATAACAACCGTACCAGCTTCAACTTCTGGAACCTCTAATTCAAATAATTTTGAAACTAATTTTGGATATGCCCTTGAAAGCATAACAACAGAGCCTTTTGGGGTGTCTTCAACTTTCATAATATAAAGTTTTAATCTTTGGCTAGGTCTATAAAATTCTCCTGGGATTTGTTCTTCTTTGTTTAAAATCCCCAAAGTTTTTCCGATATCAATAAAAACAGTATTACCCTCAACTCTCTGCACAATTCCTGAAATAATTTCTCCTTCTTTTGATCTGTATTCAGAAGAAATTGTTTCTTTTTCCGCCTCTCTAATTTTTTGTAAAATAACCTGTTTGGCTGTTTGAGCAGCGATTCTTCCGTAATCTTGTTTTGATACCAATGAAATCTCAATTTCTTCTCCAACTTTTATCTTTGGATAATCTTTTTTGGCGTCTTCTATCATTATGTGCTTTTCTGGATTAAACACATATTTTTTAGGTGCTTCTTCGCCCTCTCTAAAATCCTCTCTTGGCATTTCTTTCTTTTCTTTCATTTCCTCAACTTCTTCTTCTGTATAAATTGTTGATTCATCAACAACTAATTTTACCTGCCAAAACTTAACGTCGCCCGATATCGGGTTAAATTTTGCCTTAATTTTCTGTCCTTTTTGGCCATAATCTTTTTTGTAAGCTGTAGCAATTGCCGCCTCAATAGTTTCTATTACTTTTTCTGCAGAGATTCCTCTTTCCTCCGCGATTTGAGCCAAAGCTCTTTGAAATGATTTTATATCCATGCGATTTGTGAGTAAAACGAGCAAATCGTCCTGAGCCCATTACGGGCGAAAGATATACCTTGCTCTTTTTGTACTTTATTTAAAAATCTAAAAATATAAAAACTTAAAAATATTTTAGAATTTTAGTTTTTTAGTTTTTTATAAAAAAAGTCCGTGGTCAGACGGACAAATCAACTATTCCTTGATTATTAAATAATCTTATCAAATGAATGACCTTATGTCAAGCTGTGCATAAAAAATGCAGAAACGCTTTAGTCTCTGCATTATGACTTCGCCTTGTTCTGTTTTTCGGCTTAATCTCCGCCGACAGAATAATCTATATCCAATATGTCCACGTCAATGCCACTTTCAATTGCTTTGGCATGAATTTCACGAAAAAAAACGTGGGCGCGACTACAAATCTCCTGGCGCTGAGGGTCAGCTTTGTCCATATCCCGGACTTGTTTACCGAACTGAATATGGACTCCGCTTGCGATTCCCAATAAGGCACCGTGACTGAGTGGGTAATCACAATAGTCTCCCCATGCTAAGGCGGATGCCTCGGCCTTGAAACTTTCAATCCAGGCTGGCGCCTCCTTAACTTTTGTCTCCAAAAGGAGTTTAACGAATTGGTCGATTGTCATACTCGACATCTTTTTCTCCCGAAATAAAGGCAAAGGATTGTCTTAAGAACCAAGATAATGATACCAAAAGTAACATAGACTGTCAAGCATTGACGACATTCTCAAAATATTTTATTTCTGGGCTATCGTTATTTATAAAAACTGCAATTATATCAACCTGACATGGATAATTTTGCGGATACTTATTTTTTTCCAACCAAACTTCTGTTAAACGCTTATATTTGTTTCTCTTTTTATAATCTACCCTTTCTTCAGGAAAAAAATCACCTGTGCTGTTTGCCGATGATTTTACTTCAACAAAATGTATTGTTTTGCGGTTTCCTCCAAATAACCCCCACTTTTTTTGACAAATAATATCAATTTCTCCACAGAACAAAACACAGTTTTTTCCTATTATTTTAAACCCCTTACTAACAAGATATTCA
>Ga0172381_10002562_pt1 | contig 19988 bp, 16 predicted proteins | sample Leawel6488metaG_FD_119754 | JGI IMG/M metagenome (GOLD analysis project Ga0172381, IMG submission 119754) | Leachate microbial communities from a municipal landfill in Southern Ontario, Canada - Leachate well 64-88 metaG | ecosystem: Engineered > Solid waste > Landfill > Unclassified | place...
TCTGTTAAATAAGTAATACCTATAAGATTAAAGCCATTTTCTAAAACCTGTTTTACTGATCCAATCAGTAACAAGCGAGCTTCTTTTAAAGGGATGGCTGACTTTAAAATATTGACGGCATGATAATAATCATTAAAATCCTGAGCTAGCTCAAATAAATATCTGGCGATAATTGAGGGATCACGAGCCTCTCCCGCTTTAGCAACTGCTTCGCCAAATCTTTCTAATTTAATTGCTAATTTAAACTCTTTTTCTTCCGTTAATAAAGACTGATTAGCTTCTTTATAATCACTAATTTCCGCCTTTTTAAATAAACTGCAAATTCTAGCCCCGGTATATTGCAAATAAGCAGAAGTGAAGCCTTCGAATTTTAAAGCATCAACCATATCAAAAATAATTACCTTGTCAGCGGAAACTTTAATCATCTCAAACCTCATCGCCGAAATAGCCAAACTAAAAGCCACTGAAGCAATCTTTTCTTCATTCCAGTCTTCATGGCGCTTACGTATTTCTTCGTTCGCTCTAATTAAAGCTTCATCTTTTAAATCCTTATAAGTAATTACATTACCGGTTCTAGAGGCCATCATGCCATTCTTAGTTGTTAAAAATTCATAAGGTAAATGGGTCATTTTTTCTTTATAGCCCATTAACTCTAAAATTTTAAATAACTGTTTAAAATACAAACTCTGTCTGATATCGACAACATAGATAGATTCCTCGAGCTGATATTTTTTAAACTTAGCTGAAGCTAAAGCGAGATCGGAAACTGGATAAAGTGCCGTCCCATCCGATCTGATTATCCGCAAAACACCGAGATTATATTTTTCTAAATCAGCAATAATCGCGCCTTCGCTTAATTTTAAAATTCCTTTAGCCAGCAATTCATCTTTTATCTTAAGACCGGCATCGATAAAATCGCTTTCATAAAAAGTGTCTTGAAATTTCAAACCGAGATCAAAATAAACTTCATTAAAATAATCAATGCTCCACTGCCTTGTTTCCTGCCATAACTTATAACCAAGGCCTTGACGACTCTCGATCTGTTTCATTATCTGACTAACTTCTTCTTTAGCCACTGGGTCATCGCCAATTTTCTGAGCAGCTTCACTATAGCATTTGCCTAAAAGATAGCCTTTAGGAGCGGTTGATTGAGCATAAGCCGGATTTTTCTGCCAATTCCAAATCGTCTTGGCGGCATGGATTCCAAAATCATTAATATAAGAAACCGGTATTGCCCCATAGCCGTTAGCCGCCAATATTTTAGAGACCGAATCACCAAAAAAAACATTGCGCAAATGGCCGATGTGAAATTCTTTCTGGGTATTACCATTGGAAAATTCAATCATAACGCCTGCGCCAGCACCGCAATTATTAGTGCCAAACTTACTATTATTCTTAGTAATATCATCTATTGTTTTTTTAACAAAACTATTTGATTCTAAATAAAAATTAAGATATGGGCCGACAGCCTTAATTTCCTTTATCTCTTTTAAACCAACAAATTTTCCCGCCTGTTCCTTAGCCAAGGCTACCGGATTGATTCCTAATTTTTTAGCCATCTCAAACATCGGTAAACTTAAATCTCCCAATTCTGAATTTGGCGGATAAACAAAAGATTCGGGACTGCAATTTAATATCTTGCTTAAAATTATCTTTAAATCATCCAAATAAACCATAATTTTATTTTATAATTTTTACAAACTGACGCTTACCACGCTGAACTATTATTCCTGTCTTAATATCTATTTCTTTTTTAGGATCAGAAATAATTTCTAATTTTCCGGCTAGCCCTAATTTTATTCCGCCTTGTTCAATCAAACGGCGAGCTTCCGTTTTACTGCTAACCATCTCTAATAAGATAAGAAGATCGACGATATTAAGCCGTTCTTCAGTCACCAAACGACTAGCGATATCATCAGGAATTTCTTTATTCTGAACTGTCTTAATAAAATTATCCTGAGCCTCTTTTGCTTCCGCTTCACCATTATTTATTTTAGTAATTTCATAAGCTAGCCTCATTTTTAAATCACGAGGATTGATTTTACCCGCTTCCATATCAGCTATCAAATTATTTATTTCTGCCATTGGAATTTCCGTACATAATTCAAAAGCCGACGCCATAACGCCATCGGTCCAGGACATTATTTTACCATACATATCACCGGCCGTATCATCTAAGAAAAAAGCATTTCCCTCACTTTTGCCCATTTTTTTACCATTATTATCGGCCAGTAACTTCATAGTTAGGACTGATTTGTCTTTACCAGTAAGGTCTTTTTGTAGATCACGGCCGCACATCATATTAAACATCTGATCGTTGCCACCAACCTCAAGGTCAACATCCATGGCCACGCTATCATAAGCTTGGGCCAATGGATATAAGAATTCATGCAAAAAAATCGGCTTCTCTTCCGCCAATCTTTTTTGAAACATATCCCGCTGAATCATCTGCTGTACAGTAAAATGAGAGGCGAGCTCGATTAAATCTTTAAAGGAAATCTTATCGTGCCATTCATTATTATATTTAACAATCGCTGGGTTTTCTCCCTCAAAATTTAAATAAGCCGAAGCTTGTTGTTTAAAATTAATTGAATTAGCCATTACTTGTTCCCTGGTTAACTTGCTACGAGCAGCTGCTTTATCGGTCGGATCACCGATCATCCCCGTAAAACCGCCAATTAAAAAAATAACTTCGTGGCCTAATTTTTGAAATTGGCCTAATTTAGCAATTGAAATAGCATTACCAACATGAAGCGAAGAGGCACTGGGATCAAAACCACAATAAAGGCGAATTCGATCGCCAGACATTAGTTTTTTCTTAAGTTCTTCACAGCTAGGATAGATTTTTTCAACTCCGCGAGTTAAAAGTTCATCAACTAGCTTTTCATCAGTAATTACTTTAACCATAACGATTTGGAAATTATTTCATAAATATGATATAATATTAACAAAGATTTTCTTTTTTTTCAATCTCTTTTAACAAGTCTAATTTATTTTGAAATTATAAAAAATTAGCTAAAATTTTATGTTTTCTTATCGATCGGTTTTAGGTAAAGCCTGGACAACTACCAAACATCATAAAAAATTATGGATTTTTGGTTTTATGGCCTTTTTGTTATCAGCGGGTGGCGAATATCAAATTCTAAACAAAATACTTAATAATGATTATGGAACCAGTATTTTTGATTCGACTTCCGTTAAATCTATATTTTTAGACACTTCTTTTTGGGCAAGTCTGTATCACGCTTGTCTAACTGATCCAAAAACTGGATTAGCCATAGTTTTAATGATTCTTTTATTAGTTTTTGTGGCTTTTATTTTTCTTTGGGTTTGTATTAGGTCGCAGATTGCTTTAGTAAAATGGACAAAAATTTATCAAGCAGATAAAAATAAAGAAAAAAGAGCTAGTTTTTGGGAAGAAATATTTACTCGAGACCGAAAATTCTGGCCGATATTCGGACTAAATTTTACCGTCAGTATTATTATTTGGGTTTTATTCTTCTTGCTTAGTCTCCCACTATTCTTCCTATATATCACCGATTCTAGTCTTTCCATTTTAGCCTACACCGTTTTCTTTGTTATTTTCCTACCAGCCGCTTTAGCAATATCACTAATTGTTAAATATTCTATTGCCGCGGTTGTTCTGGAAAAACAATCATTTGTAAAATCATTAGAATCAGGCAGAAAATTATTTGCCAAGAATTGGTTAGTTAGTTTAGAAATGGCCATCTTGCTATTCTTAATAAATTTCTTGGTTAGCTTAGTCTGTATTTTTGTTTTATCCGTCATCCTATTACCAATAATGCTAACGCTGGTTATCTTCAATATTATAGTTCCTCTATATCTACTGGTAGTTTTTGCTTTTTTGCTTTTAATCGTTACGGCTGCTATTTTAATGACTTTTCAAACTTCAGCTTGGACATTATTATATTTAGAACTTAAAAGTACCGGTGCTAAAGCAAAATTAGAAAGAATCTTTGCTAAAAAAACTAAAACTAAAAAAGTTAAAACAAAAAAATAATTTATTTTTCAGATTATGAGTGACTTGGCCTCTATTGATAATTTACTTCATGACGAAACGCCTGAAGAAGGTTCAGTTTTGGATAAATTTTCCAAAAAACAAGCCGAGATTAAAGACAAAGAAATCGAACAAGAGATAGAATATAAAGCCAATAATCAAGGACTTCCTTATATAAGCTTAGTTAATTTTCCTATCAGCCCCGAAGCTTTATCTTTAGTTGACGAAGAAACAGCCAGAAATTTACAGCTGGTTTGTTTTTATTATGATGGCAAAGATATTCGTCTTGGAGTTATTAATAATGATCAAACAACTAAAGATCTGGCCCAAAGTCTAGCCGAACGTTTTTTTTCAAAAAGCTCGATTTTTTTAATTTCGGAAAATAGTTTAAATCATGCTTTAGAACTTTATAAAAGTTTACCGAAAGTCAAACCTTATGAAGGGTCTGTCGAAATCAGTGAAAGTAAGCTAAATCAATTTAAAGAAGAATTATCAGATTATCATTTACTTAACCAAAAAATAAATGAAGTTAACATTTCCGATGTTATAACTTTAATGTTAGCTGCCGCTATTAAAGTAGAAGCGAGTGATATCCATGTCGAAGCTGAAGGAAAGGGCTCGGTTATCAGACTTAGAATTGACGGTGTCTTACAAGAAGCCGCCGTTATTACCGGTGATAAATGGCGCCGGATTGCTACTAGAATGAAAATTCTAGCCAAAGTAAAAATAAATATTACTGATAAACCACAAGATGGCCGATTCAGTATTACTTTATCTGATCGTAAACTAGACGTCCGTGCTTCTTTTCTACCGACTTCTTATGGAGAAAGTGTCGTCCTTCGTTTACTTGATTCGTCGGCCGCTTCTTTGGAATTTGAAAAATTAGGTATCAGATCGGAAGTATTTGATATTCTAAAAAGAGAAATTGCTAAACCAAATGGCTTAATACTGACTACTGGACCGACTGGGTCAGGCAAAACTACTTCCTTATACGCCATTTTAAATAAATTAAATAAACCAGGAATAAAAATAATTACCCTTGAAGATCCGATTGAATATCAACTGCCGGGAATTAATCAGAGCCAAGTCGACACGTCTAAAGGCTACTCCTTTTCTGATGGGTTACGCTCTATTTTAAGACAAGATCCTAATATTTTAATGATTGGCGAAATTCGTGATTTAGAAACAGCAGAAATTGCTGTCCAGTCATCAATTACCGGACATTTGGTATTATCAACTTTACATACCAACGACGCGGCCGGCGTTATTCCACGACTAATCGATTTAGGCGTTAAGCCTTATTTTCTGGTACCATCAATTAATGCTATTGTCGGGCAACGCTTAGTTAGACGATTATGTCCCATTTGCCGTCAAGAACATATTTTAACTGATGATGAAAAAGATCAAGTAGATAAAATCTTGGCGGTTATTTCACCTAAATCCGGGGTAAGTGTTCCAAATAACTTACCAAAAATATATAAAGCCGGGGCTGGTTGTCCTGCCTGTAATTTTACTGGTTATAAAGGACGTCTTGGTATCTACGAAATATTTACCATGGCTGATAATATTAAACAGTTAACCATAGATCAGGCTCCTTCATTCAAAATTCTACAACAAGCAATTGAAAATGGCATGATTACCATGCTTCAAGACGGTGTTTTAAAATGTTTTGAAGGAATTACTTCTTTAGAAGAAGTTTATCGAGTCGTCGGTAATTTTGATTATGTCAATGAACTCTATGATATTGTCGTTTCGCAAACTATCGGCCGCGGTTTAAAAATTAGTGATGAAGATTTGGCTAAAGCGACTAAAGACGACCCTACTCAACTATCGGAAATAGTAAAGACCATCCCCTCAAAAGACGTGATTACTCTAATTATGTCACTGGCTATTTCTAAAGATGCTGGCGATATCCATATCGAACCAACCGAAAATGAAGTTAAGGTTCGTTTTAGGATTGATGGTGTCTTACATGATATTTTAAGCTTACCAATTTCTCTTTATTTACCAGTATTGTCAGAAATGAAAATCTTAGCCGGTTTCGCTACCAACGTAAAAATGCCGACTTTAGACGGGCGTTTCAGTTTACATCTTAGCGACCGTAAAATGGATTGTCGGATATCCATAATTTCTGGTGGTTATGGTGAAACAATTGTTATTAGATTGCTATCAACTTCAGCCGCTAACCTGAATATGGAAACTTTAGGAATTGACTCAGTTGCTTTAAGTTCCCTACAAGAAGCGATTAAAAAAACTAGAGGAATTATAATTACTACCGGACCAACCGGCTCAGGAAAAACTACTACCTTGTATAGTATTTTAAATAAAATAAATAAACCGGACGTCAAAATAATTACAGTTGAAGATCCAATTGAATATCAACTACCCGGTATCATGCAAACTCAAATTGATACCGAACATGGTTATACTTTTGCTTCCGCCATGAGATCGCTACTCCGCCAAAATCCTAATATCATGATGATTGGTGAAATTCGCGATAACGAAACAGCAAAAATCGCCATTGAAGCTGCTTCAACCGGACATTTGGTACTATCAACAATTCATGCTAATAGTGCCGCCGGGGCAATTTCTCGATTTTCCGGCTTAGGCGTGGAACGACAATCATTAGCTAATTCATTAGAATTTTCTATTGGCCAACGTCTAGTTCGCCGTCTTTGTCCTTATTGTAAAAAACCAGCGATAGTCGATGAAGAAACACTTAACAAAGTAAAAGACATTTTGGGACAAATAAATAATCCGGCAGTCGTAATTCCACAAGAACTAAACTTTTTCACCAGCACTGGTTGCGATAAATGTGGTCATATCGGTTATAAAGGACGAGTTGGTCTATATGAAACAATCACTGTTACCCCAGAAATTCAGAAATTAATTCAAAACCCTGATATTACTGACTACGAAATCGAACAAGCTGCTATCAAAAATGGCACCGTAATCATGGTAGCTGATGGTATTCTCAAAGCCTTGAACGGAGAAACTAGTTTAGATGAGATTTTCCGCGTTATTTAATTTATCAATCAGCCAATAAATATGATCAATAAAAAATTCATCGGACAGTTAAAAAAAGATTACAAAAATCAGGAAAATGAACGGCGCCAGATTATTGCTCTGTCTAACGACGTGCTATTCCATTCCAAAAAAGCCATTTTTGCTCTGCACCGCAATGATATAAAAACCGCTGACAATAAACTGAAAGAAATGGAAAATATTCTAGCGCAACTTGAAAAAAAATTCAGTTTAAAAAGAATTGAAGAAGAGGGGGCTTATCGCGCCGCTATTGAAGAATATGTCGAGGCAAAATTACTATCAATGTTCTTAAAAAAAGAAAAGATAGATCGCATTAAAACTTTAAAATTGAATAATGACGCCTACTTAGGAGGAATTTGTGATCTGCTCGGTGAACTCGTTAGAAAAGCAACCAACGAAGCGGCTGCGGGAAATTTCGAACAAGTTGAAAAAATAAAAAAATTTGCTAACGATATGATGGATCAATTGATCGATTTTGACATGACCGGATATTTAAGAACCAAATATGATCAAGCCAGAGGACACTTGCGTAAACTAGAACAGATGGCTTATGAAATAAAATTAAAAATAAGTTAATAAATATAAACCGATGAAAACAGCAATTTTTTCCGATCTCCATGACAATCTTCCTAATCTTGATATCTTCTTATCACAAATAAAACAATATCAGGTCAAAAGCCTGATATTTTGTGGTGACTTAAGTAATCTTGAAACTCTGAAATATCTTTGCCAAAAATTTATAGGCAAAATATATCTAGTCGGCGGCAATGCCGATTCTTTTGACGGATTCGATACTAAAGGAATAAAAAATCTGATTTATGATCAATATAAATTAGAGTTTAAACTTGATAATCAAAAGATATTAGTAACCCATAAGCCAGCCGATCTTAAAAAAATATTAGCCGACGGTAATTTCGGATTCGATTTTGCTTTTTACGGACATACCCATAAGCCCTGGTTATTAAGACAAGACGGCCTAATTATGGCTAATCCCGGAACGCTAAGAGAATCAGCCGGCAAATCATCATTTGCTCTGCTTGACACCGAAACGGGAAATTTAGAATTAAAAATATTATAAAAAATCACCGATTAAGGTGATTTTTTTATCATAGTATTTTCTTTAAATAGCGGCCCGTATAACTTTCTTTAATTTTAGAAATAGCGATCGGTGTTCCCTGGGCAACTATTTCGCCGCCTTTGTCCCCGCCATCAGGACCCATATCAATAACCCAATCAACCTCCTTAATAATATCTAAATTGTGTTCAATAATTAAAACGGTATTTCCCTGGCTTACTAAAAGATTAAGAACTTGCAATAATCTATCGATATCGGCAAAATGTAATCCCGTAGTCGGCTCATCTAAAATATAAAGGGTCTTGCCGGTTGCCCGCCGAGATAGTTCAGTGGCTAATTTTATTCTTTGCGCTTCACCACCAGAAAAAGTCGTCGCTGCTTGGCCTAAGCGGATGTAATCAAGACCAACTTGATGTAATGTATCTAACTTATGATAAAGAGCTGATTGATCTCTAAAAAAAGACATCGCTTCTTTGACGGTCATGTTAAGAACTTCGTAAATATTTTTTCCTTGATATTTAACCGATAAGACGCGCGATTTAAATCGCTGGCCATTGCAAACATCACACGTTAAATAGATATCGGATAAAAATTGCATTTCTACTTTAATAACCCCATCACCAGAACAATTTTCACAACGTCCACCTGGAACATTAAAGGAGAAATCACCAGCTTCTAAGCCCTTAATTCTCGCTTCTGGTAAGCTAGCATATAAATCACGAATATAAGTAAATAATCCAGTATAGGTGGCTGGATTAGAACGCGGCGTCCTTCCAATAGGCGACTGATCAATATCAATCACTTTATCAATATTTTCTAAACCTAAAATCTCTTTATGCTTTCCTGGCTCAAGTTTAGCTCTGTAAAATTTCTTATTAAGCGCTCTAGCTAAAATATCGCTCATTAAAGTAGATTTTCCCGAGCCGGAAACACCGGTAATTGCTACCAATTTACCTAAAGGAATTTCTACATCAATATTTTTCAGATTATGTTCGGTTGCCCCGACAATTTTGATAAATTTACCAGTATCCTTATGAGAAACTCCTCGAGCTTTAATTGTTTTTCGACCAGCTAAATAATCTCCGGTGAGTGATCCCGGACAAGATTTAATATCTTCCGGCTGGCCAGAAAAAATTACTTCCCCACCATATTCTCCGGCTCCCGGCCCAATATCGATTAAATAATCGGCGGCCAACATTGTACTCTCATCATGTTCAACAACAATGACAGTGTTACCGTTATCCCGTAATTTTTTTAAAGTTTCTATTAATTTATCGTTGTCTCTTTGATGTAAACCAATCGATGGTTCATCTAAAATGTAAAGGACGCCGCTTAAAGTAGAGCCGACCTGGGTCGCTAATCTAATACGTTGAGCCTCACCGCCGGATAAGCTGGCAGCGCCGCGAGATAAAGTTAAATAACCTAAACCAACTTTGGATAATAATTCCAAATTCTTTAAAACTTCATTAATAATCGATTCTACAACATTTATTTTGCCATTAAAAAATTTTTCATCAGTCTGCCATTCTTTTAAAACCTCTTTAAGATTACTAATGCTCAAATCGCATAATTCAGAAATATTATAATTTTTTATCTTAACGGCTAAAGCTTCCGGATTAAGTCTAGCACCGTGACAATCAGAACAAACCGACAAATGCATAATCTTTTCAATTTCCTGTTTTACAAAATTTGACTTAGTTGAATTGTAACGGGACATTAAATATTTAATCAGACCATTAAAAAAATCGTCGCCTGTTAAGAGCATCTTTCTTTGGTTACTATCCAATAATTTTATTGGTGTATCTAGAGTAAAATTCCCCCGACTAGCTAATTTTTCTAAATCAGCTAATAAACCAGTCTGATTATTAGGGTTAGTGTGCGATAAAGATTTAATTGCCCCCTGATTAATACTTAAATTATTATTAAAAATAAGATTTTCATCTATTTCTAGTTTAGTGCCTAAACCGCCACAAGCTGGACAAGCTCCGTAATTAGAATTAAATGAAAAATCACGAGGTTCCGGCTCTGATCGCTTAAAATCACAAGTCGGACAAACAAAAAAGATTGCCTTATCTTTGGCTTCAGCGTTTTTCTTATCCTTATCAATCACAACGCTTTCTTTTTTTAATCGACTGTGACATCGAGGACAATAGGCTACTCCAGCTTTAGAATAGAGTAATCTAAAATAATCATAAATTTCCGTAATCGTTCCCACCGTCGAACGAGGGTTATTGCCAACTGTTCGCTGATCAATTGAAATGGCTGGCGATAAACCTTCAATAATATCAACATCCGGTTTATCCATTAAACCAACAAATTGACGGGCATAAGAAGATAGAGACTCTACATAACGACGCTGCCCTTCCGCGTAAATAGTATCAAAAGCCAAGGAGGATTTTCCTGATCCCGACAAACCAGTAATAACAATTAATTTGTTGCGGGGAATATCTAAATTGATATTCTTTAAATTGTTGGCGCGAGCCCCGCGAATCTTTATAAAATCTGATGGCATTTTATTTTAAAATAAATTTTGATTAGCCTACATATTAGCTCATATTTTATAAAAAAACAAGCCCCCGGAAAGATTTCCGGGGGCTTTAATAAATCTCTAAAAAATATGATAAGCAAATTTCAAAAAAAAGATAACCACTTTATCCTGCCAAGAAAATTTTTGGCCTTTAGTCGCTACTTGCAATCTAGAATCACTTTTCCATTTTTCCAATAAATGTTTCAAGCTGTTTACTATATCTTTTTGCCTGAAAAATATACCGGCTTCAGCATTAATACCAAAAGACAAAAAATCAAAATTTTGCGAACCGATAACGCCTTCATCGTCATCAACTAGCATCAATTTAGCATGATTCATGGTTTTCATAAAATAACAATTAGCCCCTAGTCCCGTTAGCCGATAAGCATTTAAATGATTAATCCGATCAAGAATGCCAACATCAGTATTATCCGGCATAATTATTTCTACTTTAACACCACGGCGAACAGCATCATCAAGTAAAGCTAAAAGCCAGCGTGGCGGTATTAAATATGGGGTGGCAATTTGAATTAATTTTTGAGCTTCAATAATCTTGGTGCGATAATAACTATCGAGATAATATGAGTGCTGATTATTAGACCAATTATCAACAAACCAGCTCTTAATCTTCTTAGTCAAAGAAATATTATTATATTTTAAAATTGAGGCCTTCTTACCGCCAGCCATCTTATAACCATAAGCAAAACTTTTTATGATTGGCGTAATAATCTTTCCCTTAAGTCTTATACTCAAATCTCGCCAATCGCGGGTTTTTTCTTCAATATTAACACCGCCGATAAAAGCAATTTTATCATCAATTATCAGAATTTTTCGGTGGGTTCTTCTTAATAAATGGCTAAAAAAGATAAATTCAACCCCCGCTTTTTTAAGTTCAGCTACCGAACTCGACTTAAGATCATGACTGCCAAAAGCATCAACAATAATAACTACTTCGAGCCCAGCTTCCGCCTTAGCTTTTAACATTCCTAAAAAATTGTGAGTGGCTTTCGTATCATCCAAAAATATATACATCTCCAAATAAATTGATTCAGTTGCTCCAGATATACCCTCAAGCATTCCGTCCCAAGCTTTTTTCGAAGTTGTGTAAAATTTATATCTCATAATTAATCTAGTATTTTTTTAATTGCTGGTAATTGCTTGATTGTTTCCTGGTAACCAATGGTGATCATCTGTTCAACTACCTGTTCATCCATAAATTTTCTAAAATCGTTATCTTGGACGAAGATAGAAGTATCAGGAGCAATCACGATATCCGCTTTTCTAATAGATGACTGAGCTAGATTATATAAAGCAATTCTGGTACTGCGCAAGGCCACTTTTACTACATTAAAATGACGATCAATAAATTCATTCTTATGATAAAGATTAACTGCTATTACAATTTCGGCTCCTGACTCCTTTAAAATTTCGACTGGCACCGGATCACAAAGACCGCCATCAACAAAACAATGACCATCTGTTTTTACTGGTTCAAATATAACCGGAACAGAACAGCTAGCTTGGACACTATCCGCTAAATTTCCCTCTTTAAAAATGTAAGCCTTACCGCTAATTAAATCGGTAGCAATAACCCGAAGGGGAATAAGTGTGTCTTTAAAAGTATATTTACCTAAAATCTTATCAACCAAATCTTTAAATTTTTCACCTTTAATTAAGCCGCCGTTAAAACCAAAATCAATAATAGACAAAAGGTTATTTTTTGAATTGCCAATCATGTCATCTCTTAACAATCTATAATCTTTAAAAACTGCATAATGAGCCGCCACTAAAGAACCGATGGAGGCACCACTAATAAAATCAATAGGGATATTGTTTTCTTCTAAAGCTTTTAGTACACCAATTAAGGCATAACCTCGAAAACCGCCGCTACCTAAAGCTAAGCCAATTTTTTTCTTATTCTCCATATGACTTTAAGTATATCAAAAAAATCCTATTTTTTATAGATAGAAATCATTTGTAAACAAAAAAAGAGAAGCTGTTACAGCCTCTCTCTAATAAATTTGTTTATTAATTCTATAAAAGAATCAAATATTAATCCTAAAAATGATCCAGTTATTAGCATTAAAAAAAATACCAAACCAAAACCGAGTCCAAAAATTGAGCCAAGCCAAAAATTAATTATTATTGACAAAACCAATCCAGACAATAATCCGTTCTCGATGTTTAATAAAAAACCGGAATCAGAAGAAAAAACTAACTCAGTTATGAATCCGAAGCTAAAACCAGTAATAACTATAACTTCTAAGCCAGAAAATATTCCCGCTGTTTGACTAATTATTCCAGAGATAACAGCAATAATTAAGCCAATAATAGAGCTATAAGCTAATCCTAAAACAACCAGATCCTGGCTGCGATTATTTTTATTTTTCCAACCTTTGATTACAACCAATAATTTGGTTAGTAAAAAAAGATAAAAAAACAAAAATAGGATGTCCCAAAAACGGGATATTGCAAAAGGTAAATTAATTACCAAATTAGAAAAATTACTTTGTTTAGCAAATAATTCTATTGATCTAATATTAGGAATTCGTCCTAAAACGAAAAATAACACACCATAAATAATGGCCACGATTAAAGTAACTAGTACTAAAATACGCCAAGATTGTTTTTTTAGTAGGTTTTTCATCTTTTATTTTTTTAAGTTATTAAAGATCTTTATTTATAAAGATAATCTACAATATGAAAGCATTTTTGTCAACTAGACCAATTCGTTCATTTTCTCTAATTAACGCCGATATTCAATAAAAGACGTATCGTTAAATACGTCTTTTATTATCTGTAGTCCCTAGGGGAATCGGACCCCTGTTATCAGGATGAAAACCTGGTGTCCTAACCATTAGACGAAGGGACCATAGTTAGCTAAACAATAAAAAATTTAGAACCCCAATTGGAACTAAATTGTTGATTTCATTGTATAAATAAAAGCTAATCGTGTCAATACCCAAAACCGAAAAATTTTGCCTTTTTTAAAAAATCAACTACAATAATCTTATGTTAATTCTAGGTATTGAATCAAGCTGCGATGAAACCGCCGCTTCGATTATAAAAGTTAATCCAAAAAACGATAAACTGGAGATATTATCAAATATAATTTCCAGTCAGATTGCGATACATCAAAAGTATGGTGGGGTTATTCCCGAAGTGGCTGCTAGAGAACATGTTCTTAATGTCTTACCCGTTGTTCATGAAGCCTTGACTGAAGCCAAAATAAAACCCACAAAAATTGACGCAATCGCTGTTACTAAAGGACCGGGGCTAATCACTTCCCTGATTACTGGCGTCGAAACCGCCAGGACTTTAGCTTATGCCTGGAATAAGCCACTTATTCCGGTAAATCATATTGCTGGCCATATTTATTCTGATTTTTTAGAAGTTCATGATAATATTGTTTTTCCGTTGATTGTTTTAACTGTTTCGGGAGGACACACTAATCTAGTCTTAATGAAACACCACAACGATTTTAAAATTGTTGGCGAAACTTTAGATGATGCGGCTGGAGAAGCTTTTGACAAAGGAGCTAAAATGCTAGGACTTAATTATCCTGGCGGTCCAGAAATATCTAAATATGCCAAAATATTTGCCACTAGTGGCCAAAAAAATACTATAGTACTACCCAGACCAATGATTGGCAAAGGATTAAACTTCTCTTTTTCCGGATTAAAAACTGCCCTATTATACAAGATTCAAAAAGACAAAGACTGGGAAAAACGAATTCCAGAATATTGTTTTGCTTATCAAGAAGCAATCATTGATATTTTAAGCCGTAAAGCGATTATTGCTGCTAAAAAATATCAAGCTAAAACTATTATGCTTTCTGGAGGAGTTTCAGCTAATTCAGAGCTCAGAGATTATTTAGCCAAAAAAGTTACCCAAGAACTCCCCGGACTACCCCTTATAGTGCCAAAATTGTCATATACAACCGATAACGCGACGATGATTGCCTTAGCCGGGTATTACACTTTTAAAAACGGAGTAGACACCTCTTGGCAGAAATTAAAAGTTGATGTAAACTTTGGTCTATAATATCAAGTAACCTATCAGGTTCGGTGGTGAAGTGGTCTAACACAACAGTTTGCAAAACTGTCATTCGTGGGTTCAAATCCCACCCGAACCTCAAAAAAGATCTGATTCATATTTCAGTTCTTTTTTTATCCCTAAAGTTAGTGATTAATCTGTGGATAACTTGTGACTTGTAAGTTAAAAAAATTTTTTTGTCCACAAAGTATTGGACTTTGGGCTAAATAAAACCACAGAATCACCTCTAAAGCAATAGATAATATATTACTAATATTAGTATAATTTATTAAATTATCGCTAAGTTTTCAACAATTTATTGACAAGCCCTTGTTGCTTAATTGAAAAAATGTTACAATATACACAGTTAGATAATTTTTTCTTATTTGTATTCAAGTTCTTTTTTGTTCTTTGCTACTAATTTACAACTAAATATAAAAAAACAAGTTCTTTTTTAAACAAAATTTCTTAGCTGATTCAGAAAAATTGCTAGTGTTAGAATAGCAAAAGTTTATTGGGTAATCCTGGTAATAAAATTAAGATTTGATTTAAGATCAAAAGATCAAACAATTAAACTTTATTTTTTAACCGTTTACCAAGAATTGGCCAGAAATCCTTTATTAATCTAACAATAAAGACTTTTATTTTTGCTATTATAAAATTAGCAAAAAATAGAGGCTCAAATTAGGCCAAACAGAGCCTCTTTTTATTTTCCCAAAAACCTGCTTAAATAGAGTAAGAATTAATTAAATTATTATATGTCATTATCTATTGGAATTGTTGGTCTACCTAATGTTGGCAAATCCTCTTTATTTAATCTGCTCACTAAAAAAGGTGTTGAAGCGGCTAACTATCCTTTTTGCACTATTGATCCCAACGTTGGTGTAGTCAAGGTTCCTGATAAGAGATTAGATAAACTAGCTGAAATTTCTAAACCACTGAAAATAATTCCCACCACGATTGAATTTGTCGATATTGCCGGTCTAGTTGCCGGCGCTAGCCAAGGAGAAGGTCTTGGTAATAAATTTTTGGCTCATATTAGAGAATGCGATGCTATATGTGAAGTTGTCCGTGATTTTAAAGATAAAAATATTATTCATGTAAATAATAAGATTGATCCGGAAAGTGATAAAGAAACCATTAATACAGAACTAATATTAGCTGATTTATCCACTGTTGAAAAAAGACTGGAATCCGTCAAAAGGGAAAGCAAAAACGGTAATAAAGAATTAATTACCCAAACACAAATATTAGAAAAAATCTATTCTCATTTATCCGCTGGCGGATCAGCTCGTGAATTAGAATTTACGGAAGAAGAAACACCATTTGTAAAATCTTTATGCTTGCTTACTATTAAACCAATTATTTACCTATTAAATATTGATGATAATTTTAGCGGCCCTAGTGTTCTAAAAAATACCAACGAACAAATAATTTCCGTTAATGTTAAAAGTGAAGAAGAAATTGCCGCTTTACCGGAAGAAGAACAGGCTGAATACATAAAAGAATTAGGATTAGAACAAAGTGGACTTGATAAATTAATTACGGCCGCTTATAAAATTCTTGGTCTTGATACCTTTTTTACCACCGGACCAGACGAAAGCCGTGCCTGGACAATTAAATCCGGTACTAAAGCCCCTCAAGCTGCTGGCGTGATTCACACTGATTTTCTTAAAGGATTTGTCAGGGCTGAGGTTATTAAATGGGATAAATTTATTGATGCGGGTAGTGATGTAAAAGCTAGGGAATTAGGGCTTATCAGAACTGAGGGGAAAGATTATGTGGTTTCTGATGGCGACATTTGCAATTTTTTAATAAATAAATAGGAATTTTTACATAAAAAAATACCCAGGCTTAAAAGTCGGGGTATTTTTTATTTTTTTTCTAAAACAACTATTTCTCGAAAAACTTTTTGGCCGGCCCGACCATAAACGATGGTGTTACGCTGGGTTATTTTAATTAACGGGTTTGTCTTCCATTCTTCTGGCAAAATATTAGTTATTTTAAATTGATAATAATCAGGATTGATGGGTTTATTACCAAAAAACATCGGCCAAATCATCACTGCCCGGCCGTGTGGTTTCAAAATTTTAGCAAATTCTCGCAAAGATTTTGTATATAAATCTTCTAATTCGTCTTTAACTATCTTTAAATCGTGCCAACCGCGCTGTGGACCAAGATATGGCTCACAAATAATTGCCTCAACACTTTCCGGTTTAAATGACTCTGCCAGTTTAGTGGCATTTTTTAGAAAAATGTTAGTTTTTATCCCTGTCAAATTGTATTTTTCTTTTAGCCAGGCAATATTTGTTTTTGAATCTTCGATTGCTTTAGGGGATAAGTCAGTTCCAGTTACTTGATTAAAACCGAGTAGTAAAGCTTCTTGCAAAATAGTTCCAGAACCGCAAAAAGGATCCAAAATTAAACCATTATAATCTTTAATCTGGGCTAAATTTACCATAATTTGAGCAACCTTGGGTGGTAACATTCCCGAAGCGTCATCCCGAGCTGGCCGGCCAAAATCACGCTTTGATAGATCCTTAAAAGCCTGAACGGCTAAGGTATGACCAATCATAGTCCGCCCCCCATCAGCCGCTAACACGATTTCCACGCCCTTGGTTAATAACTTATTTTGTTCAACAACGACGCTAGAAAGATTCTTATCACGACTAGTAACGAGGCGCGAAGCCACGCCCGCTTCTCGAAGCTTTTTCTTTAAAGTTAGGCCTATTGGCATTAAATTTAGGGGTTGTTGACCATAATTTGACAAACCAAAATTAAATTTGCCAGAATTATTTTTATTAATTTTAAGACACAAAGCCAACATTGGCTCAGTCAAATCTTGTTTAGTCACCACCGTTTTTTCAAAAATACCTATTTTAACAACTCCTCCTAAAGTTTTTATTAGATTTTCCGGAGCAATTTCATTGGCAGTTTCCCAAACAAACAGGTCTTTATCAATTAAACGACCATTCTGACACGGTAAAACTGCAGCCAGCTCCGCTAAAGATAAAGCAGTATTATTTCCTAAAACAAAAAAGTAAATCATATATTTCTTAGATTACCTTAATTTATTAACTATTGCAATTATTTAAGCTTTATGCTAAACTAGCACCATAAAAAATATATAAATATCTTTTCCACGGTCTTATTTTAAGATCAGTTCTCTCTCAGATTTTTCTGAAAAGTGAGAATTAAAGGTATTCTTTGAACCCTTGAAGTTTTTAGAATACTCGAAGGGTTTTTATTTAATAATGAGTATGATTATTATTTTTAATAAATAATTTTTAGCTCAAGTATTGTTTAATTTATGTCAAAAACCAAATCGTCCGGCATGAACCACTATGAAATTATGTTCATTGTCCCAAACAAATTCACTGAAGACGAGGCTAAAACAATTATTAGCCGCATCGAAAAAATAATTACTGACAGTGAAGGTAAAATCACTTATTCCGAATATTGGGGTAAGAAAAAGTTAGCTTATGAAATAAAACATAATGCTTACGGTTATTATCAGCTATATCAATTTGATTTAGCCGGTAAAGATTTAGCAAAAATCGACACTGATTTAAGACTATCACACGAAATTTTACGTCACCAAATCTTGAGAATAACTCCAAAAACTCCTGAAGAATTAGCTAAAGCTAAAGCTTCTCGAGAAAAATTAGAAGCTAAAAGAGAAGAGGAGGAAAATGCTAAGAAGGAAGCGGCAACCAAATCAACTGTTAAAAAAATCGCTCCTAAAGAAGAAAATCGGGCCGAACTTAAAGATTTAGATACAAAATTAGAAGGTATCTTAAATGCCGACGATCTAATCTAAATTAATTACAAGCGACCCCCTTTCGCTTATTAAAAAATATGAACTTAAACAAAGCAATGATCATCGGTAATCTAACCCGTGATCCAGAAATGCGAACCACTCCTTCAGGCGCTCAAGTAGCTTCGTTCAGTGTGGCAACTAGTTTAGTCTGGACTGATCAAGGTGGTCAGCAACAAAAAAAGACTGAATTTCATAACATTGTTGCTTGGCGAAAATTGGCAGAAATTTGCGGACAATATCTGCGTAAAGGTTCTAAAGTTTACGTTGAAGGCCGCTTACAAACTACTGAATGGACTGGCCAGGATAATGTCAAAAGATATCGCACTGAAATCGTTCTAGAAAATATGATTATGTTGGATCGCCAAGGAGCGACTACTAATAATTCTAATAACGAATTTCGTAATGATGTCCAAGCAGCTGGACCGATGGACGATAATCAAGAAGAAGAAATCCGCGTTGAAAATATTCCTTTCTAAAAAAATAATTTAAAAAAACTAATAAAATATGGCTATTTCAAAAACCAAAGAGTGCTATTTTTGCGCTAATAACCTTGATGTTGATTACAAAGACACCAGATCACTACGTAAGTTCGTCAATTTCTATGTAAAAATCTTACCAGGAAAAAGAACTGGCGTTTGTGCTTGGCATCAGAGAAAATTATCTGAAGCTATTAAAAGAGCTAGAATTATGGCTCTTTTAGCCCACACTCATCGTTAATTGTTAATTATTAATTACTGAAAATTACTATGCTAAGTATCAGTGAAATCAAAATAGGTAAGGTGATTAAAATTAATAATCAACCCTACGTTATTACTAGAACCGATCATCACAAGATGGGTCGCGGTGGGGCAGTATTAAAAACTAAACTTCGTAACCTAATCGACGGCCGTGTCCTGGAACAAACTTTTCTTGGCGCCCAACAAGCTGAGGAAGCTGAAACCGAAACTAAAAAAGCCAATTTCTTATATAAATCAGGAAATGAAGCTTATTTTATGGATAATGATTCCTTTGAACAGTTTACTTTAGCCTTGGAAGATTTGGGTGATCAGCCAAAATTCTTAAAAGACGGTACGGACGTTTCTGTTCTGTATTTTGAAGGGAAACCAGTTACCATCCAATTACCTATAAAAATGGATTTTAAAGTCGTTTCCGCGCCACCTGGAGTAAAAGGAAACTCTGCCGGTAATGTTAATAAACAAGTAGAAATTGAAACCGGTGCTACCGTTAATGTCCCGATGTTTATTGAAGAAGGTGAAACCATTAGAATTAATACTGATACTGGAGAATACGTCGAACGAGCTAATTAATCTTCTACTAATTAAAGCCACCTCTAGCGGGGTGGCTTTTTAGGATAATTTTTTAGAGCGTGTCAGCTCTTTGCTAACATGTTATAATAGAGCCATATGAATATTCTATTAAATTTTTTACTTATTGCTTTTTTAGCCATCTTTGCTCTTTTGTCTTACAA